>Ga0214921_10001661_pt1 | contig 37392 bp, 52 predicted proteins | sample LL1505_MetaG_FD_177992 | JGI IMG/M metagenome (GOLD analysis project Ga0214921, IMG submission 177992) | Freshwater microbial communities from Lake Lanier, Atlanta, Georgia, United States - LL-1505 | ecosystem: Environmental > Aquatic > Freshwater > Lake | place: USA: Georgia | collected...
TGAGAAGGCACCGAGAAAAGCATCACCAGCAGCGGCAACTTGAATCTGGCCAGATGTGTCCATCTTGACAGGTTGCCCTTTGAGAATATCCGATGTATAACCGGAAAGAATACCGTCAGCTTGCGCTTGGGCGCGATCCAAACCAGAAGGATGGAAAGCGGGGCGCATACCGAACGGAGCGTTAGTTGCAGACATAGTCTTACTCCAATTTAAAAGGTTTGCTTACCCTGAGCTCACGTAAATACGGGCGCAGGAGGAACTTCATTCATGCGGTCAAGACCTTCGCCCTCAACTTGGCCAAGTCTACGACCATTGCTGTCACGAGTCGACTGAAAGTTATCAACTTGGGAACGGATTTTCTCCGCTTCCTCACGAGGAGCATTGTAATGTAACTCCGTCATGATTTCTTGATAGATCTCCATCGGCATCTTGTACAGCACCATTTCATTACACGCAACAAATCCGGTCATTTCTCCAGCCTTAACCTTCAGGTTCTCAAAGCCAGGTATATCATCGGCTTTCACAGGCTCATAACCCATTCGCATACGCTTATGAATAGGATCGTATTGATTGGTTGTTGACAACCAGCATAAATGATATCCGGGAATTTCCGGAGGAGTGGGCAGCGCTTCTTGAATCCACTCCGAACGGAACATTCTACGACGTTCCTGCGCACTTGCTAACTCTGTATCCGCAGACGCACGTGTTTTATCCTCGCTTGCGCGAGACTCACGACCTCCGGCTACAGTATCTTTTTTGAGACGTTCGTCACTCATAATCTTTTTCCTCACCAGTTTAACTAACCGGCATTAGGGTTGATGAAATTTTAACCTGTTTTTTGTTGAATTTAACGCAGCCCTAAAGAGCGGTCATATTCAGCATATCGGCGGATCATTTTCTGACGCTCGGTCTGGTCCTCCCACTTACCCGCATCCTTAATCGCTTTGACGCGCTCAGGGGATAAACGGAACTCACCAGGACGTGAGGCAGGTGAACTTTCGCGCCCTGAGCCCACTACCGAGCGAGGGCGACGCGTGGTGCCTTGCGATTGTTGCCTACCGTAACGATGCGGTAAGTAACGCTGCAAACGCGTATCCAACTCATCCCAATAGTCCTCAGAAGTTGGATCCCATCCTTCTTCCACAAGTTCTTCATCAACTTTGACAGCGATCTTAGAGTCGGTATCTTTCCCGTTAGGATCGTACCAATCATTCCTCGCCATCCAATCACTTGCGTGCCGTTGCAGCCTTGGATCAGGAGCTTTGGGTACAGAAGCTGATGTAGGTTCCGCGGATGAACGCCTCTTCAGCGCATCCAACGACTCATAGTTTCGCTTCGCATCATACCAAGCCTCTTGCGCATCTGCTACGCCTTGACCGTCTCCGATCTTAGCCGCTTCGGCAATTTTCATCTTAGCATACTGCACGCGAAGGGCTGCATCCTCGATTGCTTTATCCAATCGGGCTACGTCCGCTCCGGCAGTTCGCTTCTCTAGAACAGCAAGACGTTCAGCCATGTGGTCGTTCTGACGCTTGAGCACGTTGATAAGCTGGTTAGACTCTTTCGCCTTTTCGCGGTGAATCTGTTTTTTCAACTTACGTTCTTCACGTCTGGCTTCTCTAATCGCCTCACGCTCAGGATCGGTGCCACGGTCTTCACCGTCATCATCGTCCTGGTCATCAGCGCTGCTCAGGTTCTTGTCGTCATCCTGGTCATTACGATTGTCATCAGGTGCTTCACCTGCTGGCATCTTAACAACAGCGGAGCCGTCTTGCTCTTCTGAGACTTGTAGTTCGAGTTTTTCAGTTGCGTTCATAGGAATGCTTTCACTTCTAAGGGATCACCCGTCACTTTAGCAATGACTTCGTGATCGTTAAAAATTGAGAACAAAGCAACTTGTCCAAGTGCTTTATCCCCGTACACGACTTCCCAGCGGTCGCCGCCCCACTTGGGCATACGAACGTAGTCGCCTACCTCAATCCAGTTGCCCTCAGGCCACGGCTCAAGGCTATCGCGTTTCTTGAAAGCGAGCGGTCCAATGGCGATAACTTTCGCTACCTGATTGTTCCACTTCTCAGTTTCCTTGGTCTCTTCGACCAGAACGATCCCTGATGAGGTAACCGTCTTTTTGGCTTGACGCCATTGGACTAATACTCTACCACCAACAGGTACTGCTCCGGCATCAACTGCGGGAAATGCTTCCTGCAACGCTGCTTCATTCGAAGCTTCCGGTTTATCGCTCATCTTTTTCGTCTTCCTTTAAAAGATCATCAATGATATCAAGAGCCATCTTCAGCCCTTGTCTTTGACCTACAAGCAAGTTGTAAGCCTCAACACTGCCGGCATTGCCGTCAGCTATTGACTCGCCGATCTCTGCCCTTCGCTGTTTCACCACAGCGATCAGATCGCTCACATACCTCATTACTTGTTTTTCTTAGCAACAGAGGGAGTGGGGGTTTTCTTTTGCTCGCTACCGCCTTTGGGAGCCAAGCTGGTCCCGTCAAGCTTCTCGCCCATGGCGATTCGTTTGTGCATGGGGATGCTTTCTTTTTCATTGCTCATTTGAGCCTCCTAGAGATTTATTAGCAGATTGTAGCGCTGCCGTGGCCGCTTTTTCCTGTTCACTGCGAAAGCTGACGTCATCCTGTTGAGTTTGCATACGTTCTTTCGTCAAGTTATCCGCTGCGTTCAACGCAACTTCAATTTGCTGGTCCCTCGTACGGATAATGTTGTCGGCTTTGTCTTTTGCTGCCTTCAACTGAATATCCGCTTGGTCACGCTGAGTGCGACGCTGAGTTTCAGCCATAGACGCTTTCAACAGCGCTATGTCACCGCCTTCCATTGGAGGCTCAGGCTTGTATTGCGAGGCAATTTTTGCCATATTAGCAAGTACGGGTGTAATACGCTCAAATACTTGCTGGCTATCCAAGTTGACGTGCTGAGAAGCTAGACCAAACAGGCGATCGACCTGCTTTGTGATCTCTGGCATGTCGTAGCCGCTGATAGGTTCGCCCATAGCCTTCTCAACGTAGCCCTTCATATGCTCGCCGTACCACAACACCAAGTGTTGCTTGATGTGCTCGAGGGCGTTCATAGTAAATGCAGGGGCGATTAGCGGGTTTGAGCCGTAAATCGGGTTCTGAGCGTAGTCCAAGTGGACTTGCAGGTGAGCAAGGTGATTCTGATGCGGGTAGGCGAAGGCGGCGCGTCCTAACGACATGGCTACATTCTCCTCAGCTGCGTTCAACTCCTTCGGCTCAGGCATATTAGGCATGAGCTCTTTGATATTTGATATCTTAAGCTGCTTCAGCGTGCGTTTAACCACCGCCTTCGGATCCATGATACCTGGGTACTGCTTATCAAGCGCAATAACCGCCTGATTTTGCGCCATGCGTTGCGTTTCGCTGAAGATATGCGGGTCACTGACGGGGATAACGTCTGTGTTACGTGCAAAGTCTTCCTTGCGGATAGGCAACTCAGCTACAATCTCACCTCGGCGCTGCTCATCTAGGTACCAGCGGTTCAGGCGACCCAAGATTTTCAGCATTCGACCTTGGCTGTTGTGCAAACGAGCGTGAATCGCGCTGAAAACTGCCGCGCCTTGCTCGATCAAAGCCTGTGTAGTACCAACTGGAGCCTGTGATGTGACGTCAGCAATCTTCTCTTCGCTCGTTGTCACCACGCCTTTAGCTGCTGAAGTCAACCAACCCAGCAACTCAAACAGTACGGGTGATGGAGGATTGAACGGCATAGGCATCGCTATCTTGCGAACGTCGTCAACTCCTGGGGCACCTTCTATTTCGGTTACCTGCGTTACCTCAATCTGTGGGCTCTGTCCGCTGATCTTGGCTCCCTTCAACTTCAGCATCGTGGCTGAGTTGTTTATGTGGGCAGTGTCAAGCAGAGCACGAAGACTTCCAGTAAGAGCAGCAGCCAAACCGCCAATAAGATGAGGAAAACCGATCGCGTACGCGCCGCGCCATGGGATGAACTTAAACTCGACCAACCAGTCTAACTTGGTCATCGTGTCATCGCCCTCTTCCCAGTTGCGATACAAACCCACGACTTCCGAGTTTAACTCGTCAATCATCAAAATGTATGGAGCTAACTCGCCGTTTGATCGGCCATCATCTTCCATCTCGAGGTCAAGATAGATGTGATAGACGCGACGCTCACCATCGACGTTTTCTTCCGACTTCTTACCTTCAATCTTGTTGTTGGCCTTCTGCGCTTTGCTTTCGTCAGGCTCCATCGTTGCGCGAATGAAGTCAACATCGCGGTACATACCGATATTCATACGGCGCTCAAACTCTTGCGCAGTGATATCTTGTATTTCAGTGACGCGCTGTGCAGTGTAGAAGCTACCGGCTGAGAACGGCAGCAACACGTTGTCAATAGGTACGAACTCAGCGCATGGGCGCTTCTTCTGTTCGTCGTACCACATCTTCATATACTGAGAGCCGCCCAGCGGGAGTTGAGTCAGCATTTGTTCCATCTCATCACGGAACTCTTCAATCTGCTCAGTCAACTGCCAGTTCATATAGTCACGCTTACGCTCAGCTACCTCGGTCTTGTCTTCCGTGGCGTCGCCTAGGATGTTCGTACGCACGGGACCATCAGGTGGGAACAACTCTTTAATTGCTCGAGACTCAAAGTCCACACACGCTTCGGCCATAATCGGATGCACGACCTTGTTCGCGCCTTGGAAGTTCGCACCTCCTGGGGCGTCGTGTCCTAGACCCGTCCGGCGTAAACCCTCTTCGTACTGCTTGTCTCGCTCTTCCCGCGCCTCACGGTCCTTGTCAACGAGCTCTAAATAGCGTAGCGCAAGTTTATCAAGGTCCTGCGGGTCAAACTCATCAGCCAAGTTCGCGTAAAAGTCCTCATCCTCTGTAGGACCCTTCGTGTCAGTCATCCGAACAATAGCCGACCCGTCTGGCATTTCCTCAACATCAGAGTCTATTTCTTCGGTAAAGTCAACGACTAAACCCTCGGTGTCCTCTGGACCCTCAGGTAAATCCATCAGCGGTTGGGGGAATTCTGGATTTAACGTAGCCATAGGTTACCTTGCTTTATATTTTGGGTTCTTTACAATCCGCCCAGTCTTAGGGTCAAGTATATACATACTTACGGTGTCAGAAATTTTTGGGGCTTCTACCCCTGCGCTACTGTACTTCATTGGACCGCTCAACACACTTTCGTACTCTAACGTGCCAGGAAAAGTCTTTGACAGATAGTCGCGCCAGCGTTGTGAAGCTACATTGAAAGCATCTGGGTTTGCTTGCGCCAACGCCGCCGTTTGTTTGTCCATTGTACCGATACCTTGAGCACGCGCAGTTTCTGCAGCGAGTTGTTCAAGAGGTGAAAGAAGCTGAGCGCCGTAGACAGCTTGATTCTCGCCCATAGGTCTTGTCATATCTTTAGACAAAACATTTTGGTAATTTTCTGGAGTTAGACCATAGAAGTTAGCGCGATTTTGTAAATCCACACCAGACCCAACGCCCTCGTCTTTAATACCTGCAGCGCCAGCATACGCCTCATAATTATTAAAATCCATCGGGTTAACGTAACCAGGACGCTGCATCTGCCAAGACTCAAGCGCGATTCGTTGCTCCATCGGATTGGTTATTTTGGTTAAATCTGGTTGACGAGCAGCCCATTGCTCTACAGTCTCAGGTGGAGCGCTCACTTCGCCGCCTCCGGCGTATAGGGCTATCAAATCTTGTATTTCTTTCATCGCGGTTGCTCCATAACAAAACGAGCGAAATCAGGGTCAGTAAAGAAACCGCCGCCGTCGCTCATGTCCGGCGTGGTGAAATCATCAGGGGTAGTGACTGAGCCCCCAACGGCGTAAGCAGGTGGTTCCTCGCCGCCTATGCGGAACTTCTTCAAGTCTTCTAAGGTTTTCGCCCCACGGATAGCCTCAGCTGGTACGTTCTCGTACAACGACGAGCCGCCGCTGAGACTAAACTTCTCATGCGGTAGGTTCTTTTCGTTGAGCATCGCTTGTATTGAGCTCAAAGACTCAGGCGTAAACTCATCAACCTGCATCAAGTTCAACGTGTTAGGTGCAGTCTTCTCAGTTCGCCCCATCAGCAGCGAGCCGTGTTCCATGTTCAAGCTGCTAGGGTCAAGCGGAGCTACACCTAACTTCGTTGCGTAGTCTGGATCCATCAACGACTTAGTATGCGTGTTCTCAACGTCAAACACCTCAAGCTGCTTGGACTTTGGATTGTACCAGAACGGATTAGTGACAGGTTCTGGAGTTGGAGCGGGGAGTGGAGCCGGAGCGGGTGCCGCTTCTACGGGTGCGTACTTCCTCAATACGTCTGGAACTTCTCTTGGTATTCCCGTCTCTATAGTCTCATCCATATGCTGAATCAGTTGTCTGTAGTCTTTATCAGACACGAATCTTGGTAGCTTCAAACCGAGGTCTTCAGCGTATTGGAGCGTAGTACCGAGTTCGTAACTAGTATCGCGCAGCCCTGCATTATGCGCCTCTTCAACGATATGCCAGTCATTTCCTTGTATGAAATCCTGCGTGTAGGGGTCGTACTTTTCAATAGGGCGTGCGTTGCCTTTGCCCTTGATCTGGTGTATAGTGGGCTCAAAAGGTCCAAGCTGCGGCATGTACCTACCTGTAGTGTCATCAAACTTCCAGCGTATGTTATCGTCTAAGACGTTGCGTCTTTTCAGATCGGCGAAAACCTCAGGAGGTAGTTCTTCTTGACCGATAGTTCCTTCTCTAGGAGACACAGGAGGCTCAACCTCAATGGTCGCATGAGCTCTACCTTTGGGGTCGCGCAAACTGAATATTCGCACTTTTCCTTCAGCGACGGCGGGACAATAGCCGCCTACGCAGTGACCCATGGAGCTGCCTTCAAGCTCTAGAGCTTTTTCTAACTCACCGTAGTTTTTAGATTTTGAGTACGCTGCGGTTGCATCTTCAGGCGACTTCCAACCTATTTTACCAGTGCTCGGGTCTTTCCAAGAAAGAGCTTGTCCTGGCTCATAGATTTCAAATACATCTCCGTCTTTTCGGATTAGAGAGGTAATGTCCTGAACTGTGTCAGGCAGTTTAAGCTCAACCCACTTATACCCGTCAGGATATTCTTTCACTACTGAGGTGACTGGGCTCTTCTCTAGAGCCTTGATTGCCGCGTCGTGAGAACGAGCAGCTTGATTGGCTCGCCATTCGTTGATCTTAGACACGTGATTGACTACGTCAGATACTGACATCTGCTCAAGCTTCTTGGGATCTATCTGCAACACTTTGGGTAAGTTGTCGCCCAGCGTAGTAGCGTTGCGCAGCTCGTCAACGATATGATCGAACCCGAGCATCTTGGTAGGTTGATAGCTGGTTCCGAATTTATAAACGTCTGCATCAGGATCTACTTTATGTATCCAAGATCCTGCCCCCGCCTCAGCTTTGATGCTTGGGTCTGGCCATACGGTGCTATTTCTCGCCTTACCCCCTTGGATCTGAGCGTCGGTTAGAGCTTCCCAGTCTGCAGCGAGTTGTGATCCTGCTGAGCCTTCAGTTGGGTATCCTGCCAAACCGCGATGCGTCTGAGCCCTCAGCCTCATAGAGTTACTGACATCGGGTTCGAAGTGTAACTTGCCCTTCTCCGCTAGTAAACGTACTGGGTCTTTATCAGTACCCATCTCGTTCTTGATGTACTTGTTTAGCTTGGTGTCGATCCAATTACTAATAGCGACATCGCCCCTGTTACCGATACCAAGCTCGTACGCGTCCTTCGGGTCTATGCCTGCGTTGGGCTTTATGCTCTCTAGGTTCTTCTCAACATTGAACCAGTTGCCCCCGCCGCCTTTTGGCTTCACGACGTTGAGCGGCTTCACGGCTTCGGGTATGAACTTGGATAGTGGGCTTTCCGCTCCATGATAGATCGCTTCGTTCAGTCCGGCTCCCAGAGCCTTGCCGGTCAGCTTCGCCCCCTTCAGCGCAGGACCAGCGAGTGGAGCGATTTGGGCTGCGGTTCCGACGGGGAAGCCGTACTCAGCGCCCTGTCTCACTCTTGATGTGTTTGGGTCTAGCACCGAGCCGCCCAGTTCGTCAGGCGCCATACCGAGTAAACCCGCTCCTGCACCATAGACCTCGGGGTACTGCTGACGCAAGTACGAGCCTTCGCCTGTGCGCGTGAGCATCTGCGTGTTACGTAGGTCACCTGCTGCCGGTTTCCCGTACAGCATGTCCAGAAGCTTGGCTTCTTTCGTTTGAGGTTTTCCGCGTGTGGCCATGGGGCGTAATTATAACGCGCTCGGTTCTGGTTCGTACGTGGCTTCAAAGATCTTGGGTTTCACTGGGTAGTGCTCGCCATTGACCCCTGTGACGACCCAGTCTCCTGGGCATACGCGATGGCCTCCCTCCAGAGTGAGGATCCATCCGTGGGTCACTACCGGAAGGTCACACACTGGGCAAGTGCGGTTGCCGTTCCCCTTCGGATGTCGGTAGTGGTCAACGCACTTCAGGTCTCCGAACTTGCGCCACTGCATGGCGTCTACTAGTACTGGCTTCTTGCGGAACTTCATGCGAATATCCTTTATGCTGCATATGGGTGATACTTCTTCTTCCAGTACGAGGGCTCGTCTTCTAGGTCGTCACGGTAGACGCCCAGCGTAGACTTCAGGTAGCCCATCTGGTTCAGGTAGTGCAGAGCCTGACTGATCGTGTCGACGTAGTCATCGTGCTCGTCGTTCGGGAACATGGTGATCTCCTCCATCATGTCGTCCGTCCAAGTCGTTGGCTGTCCTGGGTATTTCTGTGACTCAGGTAGATAGATGAATCCGTCCTTGATGAGTGGAGCCACGACGTTGGCTCGCTGTATCTTGTCTGCTCGTCCTGGGTTGAACGGAGTGACGGGTATGCCCTCGCTCTGCAGTTCTTGCCTCAGGCTGATACCTGAGCCCTTGTCCTCAATCAAGATCGTGTTTGCGTGCTGCTCATGCTCGCCGTAGCTCGCCATCCACATTTCTCTCGCCTTCTCACGCAGCTCAGGATAGTTCAAGCGATCAGCCCAGCAGTCTAAGAGCAACGCACCGTAGCACTTCGTGTCGCTGTCAAAGAACACTCCCCACACTGTGCACGCTGTCCGGTCATTCGCCGAGTCCTTCGTGAACGCAGTGTCTAGGGATATCAACACGTGCTGGAACTTCGGTGTGCCGTCTGCTACATCCATCAGTCTGAACCACGACTTCTTCCAGATGCCTGCCTCAGACAAGTCTAGCAGTTCTCCGTGGATCTCCTGCCGTCCCTGCTCGGTTCCCTCCAACTGCAGGATCTGCGTCTTGAAGTTACCGGACAGATTGCGCAAGTTCTCATACGTAGACGCACGTGACACTATAACGCCTTCGCCCTCGCGCCGGATGAGGTCACGCAGAAGCGGGATAGGCTTGGGCGTGGTGGTGATGATGGTCTTGGTCTGCTTACCTAGACGGACGCCCATCTGTGAGAGGTCCCAAGCTGCCTGTGGTTTCTCCATGGCCGCAAGCTCGTCATACCATGCGTAGTGGAACTGAGGACCGCGATAGCGTTCAGGCTCGGAGCCAGGTATACCCTTGATCAGCGAGTCGTTGAAGAGGATCAACTCATGCAGCGACTTGTTGTACTGCTTGATCGCCCATCGCGGTAGAGTGTTCAGTAGCCCTGAGTCGCCTTCGAAGCATGTGTCCCTGATGTCGCTCGATGTTGGTGCAGTGACCAGTGAGCGAGTACCAGGATTGGCCAGCGCAAGCCAGCCCAGTTCGTTTGATGCGCACTTGGTCTTGCCTGCTCCCCGTCCGGCGATCAGCATCCAGATGTCCCACGGCTTGTTGGTCGGTGCGAGTTGATACAGATGCGCTGACTCCAACCACTTCATCCGCCAGTCCAGCAGAGACTGTCCTTCGGGGTAGAGGTCAGCTATCCTGCTGAGCACTTCCTGCTCGGTCTGCTTCTTGCTCATTGGAGTGGCGACTCCTCGTACTTCTCTCGACCGTCTAGTGCGTTGTGCGTCACGACGTTCTCGTCGTCTACCTCAGCCCCGCACCAACACCTCCGTGTGAAGTCATGCGGACGGTAGTCGCCCACAGGCATGACATGGATGTCTGCCTTGGTCGGGCTCAGCCACAGGCTCCATCCCTGCGTCATTTGATTCTTTGCAAGGACTTCTTCTCTTGAATGCGCTCCGACAAGAGCTGCTCAATGCGCTGCATCAGGTCGGTCTGCTCCTTCATCTGCTCCTCTTTCAGACGGTCATCCTTGACGTCGATGGTCTGGGGCATCTTGCGATGCACGTAGTCGAGCAGGGCTCGGGCTGCGCTGATGCGGTCGTTCGTACGAGCATTACCAGAGCGATACGTCTTTGCGAGGAACTCGATCGGGGTCTCGCCCGTCCTCTGGATCCATGCCAGCGTATCCTTGATGTCCTCGCCTACGGGAGGAGGAGCAATGTGCAGCTTCTCCGACTCGTTGCGGTATTCATCCCTCGCCATGATCATCGTGTTGCAATACTGGGTATAGTATGACTGGCGAGTCATGAAGTTCTCATACGGCTCAGCCGAGCCAGGAGCAGGAGCAGAAGGCACGTCCTCCATCCAGACCTGTACTTCAGCCTCGGTCATCTGGGAGATCTCCTTCTGAAAGCGAGGGTGATCATGCGGGTAGCGGATATCGGTTACGTCCATGTTAGACTCCTTGTCAAGCACTGGCCATTAGTTTAACCTGAGAACGCAGCTTCCCGTCCTTCCATCCAATGCGGTCGCACTCCGTGCATGCTCCCGATGATACGTACCGTGAGGCGTAGTGCCCATTGCGGCAAGGCATCCCCGTGACGTAAGTCTTCTCGCCTCGCTCAACTGCTTCGGCTTGCAGCCTCGCGTTCTCAGCCCGACGGTGAGCACCACGCGTAGGGTCTGCCTCTTTGATCTGCTTCTTCAGGACGCGCACCACCTCTTTCGCATCGTCAAGTGCCGCCTTCCTCTCTGCTTCCGTATTTTGAGCATTGGCTAACTGGTTAGCAAGGTCATCTAAAGTCCTCTCAAGACGCACGTTTTCCAGCACAGCAGCATACTTGGCTCGCTTCAGAGCGCTCTCTCTTGCTACCTTCGCGTCGTACGCTGGGTCGTCACCGAAAGCAGGATGATCGTGCTCTATCATACTTAAATACTCCTTATGAGTTATTATAACTCAAAGCTAAGAAAAAACTTTTAAGTGGTTTTAAGTGGTTTAAGAATATACTTAGAGAGGAGAAGCGAAAAGATTTTTCGTCTAAGAACCTTCTTAAACTACTTAAAACCTCTTAAAACGTCCTAACCCCTCTACTCTATTGATTATTTATTCTCTTTAAGTAGTTTAAGTAATATTCTAAAGAAAGTGAGAAGAAAAACAGAAAAGATTAAAAAAGTTAATGCTAAAGTTTTAACTTTTATCTGGTCAAATCACCACCAACCCCACCAAAACCTTCCAAAACACTAAAAATATAAGCCCCAGCCAAATAATACTTAAACCACTTAAAACACTTAAAACCACTCCAGACACTGCCTCCAAAGCCGACAAAAAAGCCCCAGCATGCAGGCTGAGGCTAAAGTTTAAAGACCCACTGACCAAGGTAGGCAACTGCAAGAAGCACCCTTAGTCAGCAGTCTACTGGACATTGAACGGCTGCTGCATCAGCCTGTCCTAGTTCTTACAATCTTAACTTACCCTGATGCCTGTCATACATCTCCTCCCACACTTGGAAGAAGTCACAGACTGTGTAGTCCGATAACGTCTCTTCATCCTCAAGACCGAACGGCACGACCTGAGCCCAGCCCACCTTTTCGCCGTCTTTATAGATGATCAGTTCCGCGATCTCGACTGCCTCAATCGCGTCAATGATCTTCTGATACTTGTCACAATGCGTTTCCGCTGGCTCATCGCCACCGTCCCAGACCGTGATATCGCCCCCTGTGGCAAGGACGTGCTTGACTAAATGCTTGTACGCTTTCATACTGTCTCCCTGAAGTTGATGACTTGGTTGACGGAAATCAGCTGACCAAAGTTCGCGATATGCCACTCGATTTGCTCGAGGCTGGGCTTCTTCAGCATGTAAGTTTGAGCAGGTTTTGACAGGAAGCGATTGCCCTCCATCCATTGCACGATAGCCGTATGATTGCCGCTATCAATTTCAGCAATCGTGCAGACCGTTGCACCAGGATAGTCAGTCGTCACAACGAGCTGACCAACGTATAGATTTTTTGAGCTTAAAAAACGACGCATGATGTATTCTCCTTAATTAGATCCAATTTTCATCTTGACCGCTAGCGATCGCGACGGCTTGTATGACGTAAGACTTGATATTGGGGGAAGGGTGGTCCTTGTAGAACGCAGCCCAGTCTTTGACTGCGTGCAAAGAACCGCACTCTTTAGTAACAGCGAAAGGCCAGGTATCACAAACACCGACGATCTTTTCGCTGGGGATAATCAAGATGTCACCCATCTCAACACGAACCCCGCCATCAGTTTCGCCGATCTGGGTGGCGTCATACGCCTCGCCGGATGATTCAAAGTAATGAGCAGCCATGATATATTTCCTTGAGTTTATTAGATTAGCCAAGCATCAGCACCAAGTAACCCTTGGCGAATAGCGACTTCAACGGCGTTGTTTTCTACGCCTTCTGTCGCTTCTGTAACAGTCGCACCTGCGGCCAGTTGTTCATCGATACAAGTACCACTCACAAACACTTCGCAAACACGCCCTGTACTGTCTTGCATCTTGATCGTGTAATCTTTTGTCATAATATTATTCCTTACAGTACGTTGACAAGCCACTTGCTGTAGAAGCTGTTGTGGAGTTTGTATTTCTTGATGAACGCTTTCAGCATGCGGACATCTTTCTGAGCAGTCTTTTTGCCTTCGGCACCTTCGAGACCAACACGCATATCGTTGTTGATGTGACCGTTCTCAAAGTAGGTATACAGACGGTACTCAGCCTCGGCCACGACTTCAGAGTCAGTGTAATCGTTCGGCTCTTTCTTGTCGTCAGGGCAGAGGCACTCAAATGCAAACTGCATTTCAGGGATAGCCAGTGCGGCTTTGATGATATCGCGCATGATCAGTTCTCCAAAGCATTCAAGAAATCATCAGCTGCGTTCTCAAGATCACCCAAAGCTGAGCTCAGGGTATCGACAGCGTCGTCGAGTGAAGAAGCGATAGCTTCCATAGACTGACCACGCTCGGCTTGTTGCAAGCCTTCGGGCAGATTGTCAAAAGCCTCTTGTTCTTCGTCTTTCAAAGACTCGAGAGTTGAGTGCAACTCTTGCAGCTCGCTCAACTTAGTCTGCAGTTCTTCAACTGCGGCTTCGATTTTGGCGCGACGGTCTTGGTTCATTTTGTATCTCCTAATATTAAGCGAAAAAGCGACGGGGTGATTTCCATGTTGAGCCATTGCGTGAATCGCGGACCCAAACATAGTCTTCAGTGATCTTGATGATCTCGCCGGTAATTACGTCTTCGCGCTTTGCAGTGCGAGCAGATACGCCGTTATAGGCGACGACGCAAACTTCTGCGCCAATAGTAGGTTTTCCGTAAGCAGCTTCCATTTTGCAGTTCCTCAGGTAGTAGTTAGTAGTTAGCAGCGAGTCACTTTTGCAACTCACTGACTAAATTATAGCGCGAAACTAAGTAAAAAACCGTCTGTAACTAAGTATTTTATAGGGTTAAACCCTTAAAACCTCTGTTTTAACTTTAAACTAAAAGTTAAACCTTTCGTTTTAAGATTTTAGACCTTTCCTCAGTGCTTAGATATTGACCATGCCGCCACGGTTATATTGAAAAAGGTAATCGAACGATCTAGGAAGTTTTTACCAGACGCGGTTTAACTTTCTAAAACGAAAGTTTTAATTTTAAATTTCGTGTTATCATAACTAAATTTTATAAAGTCGTCTTGAAAAAACCCGTTAAACTTAGCGGCATATGTCTAACTTGTAACGGATAACTTCTCATGCAACTGCGCTACTACCAGAGTGAAGCCGAGTCTGCAGCGATTGACGCGCTGAAGTCGGGGCTCAATCCTGTCATTCAACTGCCCACTGGATCCGGCAAGTCGCTTGTCATCGCGTCGATGGCTGCGAAGTTTGCCAAGAAAGGTGGACGTCTAGTCGTGCTAACGCACGTCAAAGAACTCGTTGAACAGAACGAAAATACATTGAAGCGCTTCAGCCCCGACACCGTCACTGGTGTTTGCTGCGCTGGCTTGAACCGCTACGAACCTGACCCTAATATAACCTTTGCGTCCATACAATCGGTGTTCAAGCGAGGCGCTGAGTTCGCAGCACGGGGTACAGACTTGATCATCATTGACGAGGCTCATACCGTCCCCCCAGACGGGGAAGGGCTGATGTACAAGCAGTTCCTGCGTGAGTGCAACACGCGCCGATTAGGTCTTAGCGCTACGCCGTGGCGTCTAAGTGGTGGCACCATCTATGGCGAGGACAAGCCCTTTGATGTCCTATCTTATCAGGTGCCCGCACTAGACCTCGTGGGTGATGGATACCTTGCTCCGCTGAAGGGCGTGGAGACTGATTGGCAACTGAACACCAGCTTGTTGTCCAAGGTCGCGGGTGATTACAGTCAAAGCAAGACGGGCGACCTCATGGCTACTGCAGGGTGGCTTGACGCAGCATTGAAGAACGCTTTGACGCAGGTCAAAAAGCGTAAGCATGTCTTGGTGTTCTGCCCCACGGTAGCTACGGCTAAAGAGGCGGCTGACTACCTGAACAAGCACGGACAGTCAGCTGAGTACATCAGTGCAGATAGCGACAATCGTGACGACCTGCTGAGTGCTTGGAAGGCGGGTGAGTTCAAGTTCATGTGCAATGTTGATATCTTGACCACAGGGTTTGACTTCCCCGCACTTGACGCTATCATCTGCCTTCGCCCCACGCAGTCTAGCTCACTTTGGGTACAGATGCTAGGTCGCGGTATGCGTATAGCTGACGGCAAGAATGACTGCTTGATCTTGGACTACGTCGGTAACCTTGCGCGCCTCGGTGGCGTTGATACAATGGAGTCATGGTCTAAGGAAAAGAAAGACGGCAAGATGGAGGTCGTTCAGGAAAAGAAGAAGGCCACCACACCGAAGCAGGCAGTGAAGGCGGTCGGGCTTCAGGCGATAGATCCTATGCTTGGCAGTGCGCAGGGTTTGACCGTCAACGTGCTTAAATGCTCATACATCGTACGCCGAAGCGCTCGTCACCCCGAGCTCAGTATGCTTATGGCGGTGTATGACTGCGAAGCTGATAATGGTGTTGGAGTGGGCGTAACGCAGTTTGTATGCGTCGAGTATGAAGGCGGTGCTCGCTGGCATGCGGAACAATGGGCGAAGCGGAGAGGTTATACTAACCCTCCGGCTTTTCCCCGTGATGCTCACCGTGCTCGCGTGGAGTGTTACGCCCTGCCAACACCCAGAAAGCTGTTGGTACGACGCAACGAAGGTCATATCAATGTCATAAAAGAATTCTTCTGATTTAGAAGAACGTAACATAACGATAACTTACAGGAGCTACCCTTGTCAACTGCATCACTAGACGAAGCACGGGCACATTCAGAATCGATACGCAAAGCGTACGATGCATACACAGGTAAGGGATGGAAGTGCGTCCCGATTGAGCCTCGGTCAAAAGTAATCCGCATCAAGCAATGGCAAGAGCGACCGTTCAGCGCAGATGATTTCAAAGGTCTGTGCAACATCGGCGTTCAGATGGGAGCCGTATCGGGTAACCTGATTGATATCGACCTTGACCACCCCATTGCACGCAAGATCGCTCCGTGGTTCCTACCAAAGACAGGCTGGCGGTTCGGTCGCATCTATCCTGGTGAAAGCGATACGGTGCTTCCGTCTCATTATCTGTACCACGTTGAGGGCAGCACGAAGTCCAGTGCGGACTGGCGTCTGTCAAAGAAGGAAACAGGAGGCGCGATCGTTAAATGTATCGAATACAGAGGCGATGAGAACCAGACGGTGATGCCCCCATCGGTGCATGAGCATAACGTTCAATGGATTGACTGCTCAGGCGAGCCTCCGCTCATAGATGAGAAAGAACTCAAGCTGGCGCTGGGCGTCATGATGACGGTCATATGGGTCAAGTTCAGTATAGCTCCGGGCATACGTCATGACTCTATGCTACGGGTGATAGGTGGGTTCGCGAAGGCGGGTGTACCAATAGATATGACGCGACGCGCAGTGAGCGCGATTGCATTCTTGATTGATGACGACGAAGACAAACAAGGAGACGTCGATGATACATATAAGAAACTTGCAGACGGCAAGGCGATTGCAGGTTTTGCGTCACTTGAAGCGTTCGGGTGGGAAACCGATAGGGTCAAGAAGTGGTTACCTTCTTTACTCAGCGAGTCTGGTAAGGTTGCTAAAGATGGAAAGCCGAAGATCAACCTCAGTCGCGTCAGCATGGAGGACGCCGTCAATGAGGCGGTCAAGATCATTGCTGCTGTTCCGGACACGGATAAGACGCTATTTAGCTACGGGGGGACACCAGTCGTCGTCTTGAAGCGAGGGTCTCCTGGGTACAACGATACGGTCATGCTCCGTCCTGGGGTTGACGCCTTCGCTCATCACCTTGAGGGTCACGTTCAGTTCGTCAGGCAGGACGGCAAAGAGAAAGTTGACGTATTGATTGAGGCTGACCACAGACTCGTACGCCGGATGATGGACTCGTCAATCAACTGGGGCATGCCAAAGATATCAGGCGTCATCATGTATCCCGTAGTGACGCGTGACGGCTCGCTGGTTACGGCTGAGGGCTTCAATCGTGAAACGGCTCTGTACATTGGTGAGGGGCTGGGTATCACGCAGAATGAGCTAGACGCTACTCCAATCAGCGCAGCTCTTGACACGATCTTAGACCTGTATTCTGACTTCCCTTTCCATGACCCCTCCATCGGTCAGTCGCTATCAGTCGCTTGCTTCCTCAGTGCGTTCGCACGAAAGGCTCTAGACAAGAGCCCTGCCTTCATCGTCACATCGCCCTACCCCGCTGACGGCAAGACAATATGGTCGTACATCCCTCAAATCGCTCTATCCAAAGAACCAGCCAACTACAGTCTATCTGGTAATGAGGAAGAACAGATCAAGCAGCTGACGTCGTACTTCATGGAGGACCCCGACCTGATGGTGTTTGACAACCAGAACGGTCGCTTCCACAGCCAAGCGTTGACTGAGCTGCTGACGTCGGGTAAGTTCAAAGCTCGTTTACTCGGTAAGAACGATACGGTTCAGTTCACCCCGAAGACGTCTATCATCGTGAACGGTATCAACGTACGACCCAGCGAGGAAATCATGACTCGTTCAATCGTCGTGGAGTTTGACCGTCGTACAAGCGAGCAGTTCAAGCACCCGCAAATCCTAGAGTACGTCATGCAGCAGCGACGTAATGTAGTGAAGGCGGCGCTACGCTTGCTGCAACACGGCGTGACGGCTGACATCAAGCCCTTCAAACCCTCTCGCTTCTATGAGTGGGATCAGTTCGTGCGGAAGGCAGTCATTGCTGCAGGTCTGGTTGACCCGATGCGTGAGGACTTGCGTAGCCGCTCCATGGACGAAGAAAGCTCAATCAAAGACGAGTTGGTCAGCTGGCTGTTCAAGCAGTTCCCTCCTGGCTCGTCATTCAGCTCACACGACATCCAAGACCGCATCGGGCTTGATAGGAACTTGGAAGCTATCATCTTGTCTTTGGGACGTATGCGCACGATGTCTAGCGTGGCGGTGGGTCGCGCGATAGGCGGCGTGAAGGGCTCCGAATGGGAGGGCTATCGCCTGACGTGGCGTGCGGGGTATGCAAACCGCTACGCTGGTGAATTCAAGAAGACGGGGACATCATCATGAACGGGCATGGAGGGGCACGCAAGGGTGCAGGACGCCCAGCCACGCCGATAGACAAGCGTCGCGTGTTTGTGTTACGCGAGCAGGGTTTGAGTCAAAAAGCGATAGCAGAACGATTCGGTGTAACCGCAACGATCATAAAGCGAGTATTGAAACAAGGACTGCCCGCATGAGCAGAGTAGCGATAGTCCAGTACGACAACCGAAATGACCAAGATTTGGGAGCTATGCGTGAGTTGATAGAGATAAACGCTACGTATGCTAAAAAGCACGGGTACGAGCATAGTTTTTGTAATGACGTTTATCTGAACTACCCACCCTACTGGGCAAAGATCTTTGTCGTTCTTGACGCGATCAATAAAGGATTTGATATCGTACTGTGGATTGATTCTGACGCAGTCGTGCATGATTTTGACCGTACGATTGAAAGCTTCTTCACAGGTAATGAGCTCTTCATCTATTCTAGCGACTGCGGGGTATGGCCTGAGTTTTTCAATGCTGGGATCTTTTTTGTGAAAAAAGAAGCGAAGCATATCATTGAGGAATGGGGCGCTCTGTACGACGAAACGATGTGGGTCAAAGAGCCTGATTACTGGAGACATTGCGTTGGAAGATGGGCTGGCGAGGCTTTCGAGCAAGGCACATTTACCGAGCATATAGTACCGAAGTACGAGAAAGTTTTAAAAAAGATTGATTGGCGAATCATCCAAAACCCATACCCGATAAAAGAATCATTTATCGTGCATTTTGCCGGGAGGTTTAGAGAAAACGCAGTGATGTACAACCATTTAAAGCACGCAGGAGAAAAACCTATGACCAGAAGAGTAGCAATCGTCAGCCCATCCTATGACGGTAAGATCGTTTGTGACCACGCGATCGCCCTTGTCACGATCTTTCAGCGAGCGGCTCGTGAACGACCTGACCTGCAGCTGAGCCTATCGTACTGGATGAACGAGGCGTTACTGCAGAAGGCGCGTAACAATCTGTTCTGTGATGCGTACGACTCCGGAGTGGATGATATCGTTTTCTTAGACGTCGATCAATCATTTGACGCGCAGGCATTTTTTGATATCTTGGACCACCCTGTTGATGCAGTCGGTATCACGGCGCGTATGAAGACTGATGATGAGCGCTACACGCATCGCCCTGAGAACCCACGGGAGCACGTCTGGGACAAGGACTTGCGTCTGCTACAAGTCAAGTACCTCGCTACGGGTTTTATGCGTCTGTCACGCAAAGCGATGAAAGCTCTGTACGATTCGTCCAAGCATTATAATGACGGCAAAGACCGTCGTTTGATTTGTGACATAGAGATTATCAACGGCGGCATGATTTCAGAGGATATACAGATCGGCAAGAAGCTTCATGAAGCGGGGATCAACCTATACCTAGACATCAGGCATACGTGCGATCATTTCGGTACGAAGCGATACACAGGCGATTACAAAGAGCATTACGCGATGTCAATGATTGAGGATATCATGGGAGAAAAGAAATGACCAAAGACGAGTTGATCACTCTGCTTCGCTCGGTTGATGCTGAACCGAAGTATTTGGATATCGTGGAAACAGCCCACAGTATCGGTTGGAACGCTGCTCTTGATGACGCGGCAACCCGTATATCTCAGATGCCTTTCGGTGATACGTCTGACTCTTTTGCAGTATTTATAAAAAGTTTAAAAACATAGGGTTTCCCCTAGTTAAAATACTTAGATAGACGTTATAATAAACTCAGCTCAGTAATTTACTAAGCTACTAGCCCATAACTTGATAACTGGAGAACTGCTATGAATTTATCTTTCACACACGGCGATGGTTCTGAAACCAACGGCTTCTCGTACCAAGGTACGCACATGACTACGTATGACGACTTAGTCAAGGCTTTCGGCCAGCCTACACAAAAAGGTGACGGCGAAAAGACTACCGTTGAATGGGTCATCAAATTCAATGACGGCACTGTTGCTACAATCTATGATTGGAAATACGGTTACACTCCCAAAGATTTTACAGAATGGAACGTAGGCGGCAAGAGCAAGAAGGCTTACGTCAATGTTGGTTTTGCTTTGATGAAGGAGGAAGTATGAAATACAGACGCGCATTCAATATCTGGGACGTACCTGCTCAGATGATTGCAAAGATTCAACCAGGACAGTGGGTCTTTGCCGGTAGTAAAGACTCTATGGGTCGCTTCTTGGGCGTCAAGCCCTCGGGCTCAGTCGTCGTCGGTTGGAAAGGTAATGCTGCTGCTCATAAGAGCCGTCGCGCTTACTACCGCGCACTTCGTGACTACGCGATTGGAGGTTGATATGTCCTACGATTATGATGACTATGATCCCGCACTTGATGATTTGAAAGCTGAGGCTCGTCTCGAGCGTCAACGTGCTACTAGGTTGATGTACAATCCAGACTGCCGTGATCCTGACCATCCTGGTTGCGCTGACTGCGCAGAACATGATGAGGAGGGCGAAGATGAAGCCGCCGTTTGATCACGAGCCGTCAGACACGGTAATGCGTGTGCTATTCCTGATCGGTTTGATCGTCGTTGCCTTGGACGTGCTGATATGGAGACCATGATGTCACACTTCCGCAGTACCGGACCTTGGTTGGTCGCTGGGCGTACCGTACGCCAGAAGCTCAACCCTGAGAATATTGTCGCGCAGACGTATAAGTACGGCGACACTCAACTGATTGCGGCTGCTCCAGAAATGGCAGCTGCTCTTAAAATGGTGCTATCCTATTATGAGGATATCGCTCCCCCGAACAGAGCCCTGATCGCATGCGCGATCGCATTAGAGAAAGCAGGAGAATTATGATGAAAAAGATTCGTTGGACAGAGAATGAGCGTAATGAAGTAATACACACTGCTGCGAGGTACTACCTTGAAGGCGGCTACTCTATGCTTGCTTCTCTTAGACAAGCTCAGCAGCTGATGGTGCATCCCGACCGTCGTCGCAGTTTAGGTAGTCACTCGGCTGCTCCTGACTTGATCAAACTTCTAAAGCAAAGAGTCGCTAACACCGTACCGACTAAGAAAATAGTATCGCCAGCTCCAGAGCCCTCTAAAATAGAGGCTCCCGAAGCTTCCGATATGACTCTAGAGAAATCTTTCGATGGGTTAGTGAGAACCTTGGCTGAAAAGTTCGCTCAGGTATTAAAACAGGAAGTCAAGAGGGTTGTGCTGGAATTAGAGCACGATTTTAAGGTACAGAAGCACGATCCTAGCTACGAAACCACTGGCGTGTCAAAACCTAGAGTTGTCGTCATCGGTTTGCTAGGTGATCAGGTGCACTCAGTTAATCGCGAGTTCGGTAGCATGTTTGATCTTAAATTCATCGACACTGATCGCGCTATGGGTATGACTCCACCTGACGCTGACATCTATCTGCTGATGAAGAACTTCATTAATCACCCGCTCTATCACAAGTATCAAGTCTACCCGAATCACGTCTTGATAGACGGCGGTATGACCTCGCTTCGCACTTGGCTGTATAAGAATCGTAATGAGTACACGGCTCAGCTGAACATGCTGTAAAAATATTTTTAAAATATTTATTTGAAAACGCCTAAATGCTTAGATTTTGAGTTATAATTTACTCAACGCCCTAAAACAGCGTTACCCTCTCATAACTTGTAACTGGAGAACTGTATGACTGATTTCACTAAACTCTCACTCGAGCAGCGTGTCGACCTCATGGGTCAGCTCAAGGCTCAAATGGCCACTCTAGAAAATGACTATGACAAGCTGAAAAGTCTCATGCTTGAGGACGGCGGCGTAGGCGCGTTCGAAGGTGACATCTTCCGCGTCACAATTTCTATCACCACTCGCGAAACGCTCGACATGGAAGCCGTTCGCAATCACCTTTCACCTCAGTTCATCCGTGCTCACACACGCACTACTGAGTCGCCTACCGTTCGCGTCACTGCACGTAAGGGTAAGTAACATGAACATCTTTTACTTACACCACGCCCCTCCTCTTGCCGCCGTCATGCACTGCGATGTGCACGTGGTCAAGATGATTCTTGAAACGGCTCAGATCTTATCTACCGTCCATCACCTGCATGGTAACGGCGATGCCGTTCCTTACAAACCTACTCACATTCATCATCCCTCCGTTCGTTGGGCTGCTGAATCCAAGCTGCATTACTCTTGGTTGCGTGACTTAGGTGAATATCTTTGCCGCGAGTACGCGATGCGCTACAGCCCTCGTCGCCACGCTTGTGAGCGCTACATCAATAACGATCTCAGGTCACCCCCTCCTGCCCTCCTGACTATGCCCTTCGTTTGGCGTGAGCCGCCTCAGGCTATGCCTGATGAGTGCAAAGTTGAGGGTGATGCCGTTACCGCTTATCGTAATTACTACCGCACTCACAAGGCTGCATTTGCCAAGTGGCGTCTCGGCGGTATTCCTGTTTTTATGCTCGAGAACAAGGTAGAATTCGCATGAATGCTAGGCACGTCTCCTACAAGGGTTTCCAGTTCTATGTACCAGAACCTGACGAGGAGGCGGCTTCAGTTGACGAAGTCGGCATGCAACACTGGTTCGATCATTCGCTTCGGTCTACACTGACTTACGCTGAGCAAGTCTGGCATGTGAACAAGTTCATCACAGAGACGAATCTATCTATCTTGGAGGTATTCTGCGGCTTCGGTATGAGCACTGTAACGATAGATTCCTCTAGAATCGAGAAGCACGTGGCGTTCGATCATGATGATGCTTGCTGTGAAGCGTTTCAATTCTTACGTCCTGACGCGGATGTTATAATCACCGACTCCTACGTCGCTACTACAATCGCTACAAAGATCTATAAGTTCGACTGCGTTTACCTAGAGTTCAACTCCATGACCACCTACCGCGCCATGCAGGATCCTAATGAGTTGGCGCTCATAGAGGCGGTGTTGAACTCGGAGCCGCGCTACGTCATCTTCGTTGATAGTGCCAAAGTCAAAGAGCATTTACATCGCGCCACTTACTCAAAGTTCTTTGACTTCGGTATAGACAGTTCAGACGCTTACGTCCGTGCAGTTGAGTATTATTTCATTACACACTACGGCTACCGTATGGCGGCGTGCGCGCATGACAATATCAATTACACCTTTCTACTGAAGAAGGGTACCGACCTGACGCCGTGCGAAATCGTTGACACGCGCCAGCTAGTACGTCTCGATCAATTCAAGGACTTAGGCTATGTTGAAATTTGACCCCGCACTCTCTTGGCAGGACTTTGCGGCTAAGACCATCGCTACCGATGACCTAGACCCCGTATACGTTGCTCTGTATCTAGCTCAAATGCCTGAGGATATGCTCATGCGTTGGTGTGCTGCGTTCGTCACGTACTATCACATGGGTACCGCCTGTCAGCTGTGTACTCTGAAAGGTGATGAGTTCTGGCTTGAGCTCTGGAACCGATACGATACCGCTCCCCGCGCTTCAGAGCGTCGTCACTTCCGAGGTGAGTCAGGTAAGAAAGCGATCAAGGCTTGGATTAATACGTACGGTACTCCTGAGAACTTTTTCGCCGCCTGTATGCAGCCCTCTTTCATGAAGCTTCTTCAGAAGGGCATACCTCAAATCGGTCAATACTTTACTTGGAAATGTATGGATTTGCGTGAGGCTGTGTTCGGGTATCCTGTTGACTGGACAGACTCTGAACATCACATGGTGCAGTTACCGAAGCAAGGCTTGGAGGTTATCTTTCCTGAGCTGCTCACAGTTGAGAAGCCTGACTATGCAACAGCGCTGCTGAAAGTAGCCGATACTATCAGCTACATCAATGCACCTCCTCGCGGCGTACGTAGCTGCGGCGTAGCTGAGGCTGAGACAGTTTGCTGCATGGCGAAGGCATACTACAAGAGCTCCAAGCCAATCGGTAAGGACATCGTTGAGAAGCGTCACGACCTGACGGGTTACGGCGAAATTTCTGATTACATCTTGTCTTTCATGCCTGCAGAACCTTTTGATATCGAGATCATATCATGAATCACATCATCAATATTCGCGGTACGAACGGCTCAGGTAAGACTACTACAGTCCGTACGCTGATGAATTACTTGACGCATTACAAAGACGCGACTACATCTAACGGCGTGTTCTTTCACGTATACACGACTCCAGCAGGTGAGTACGTAGCCTTCATCGGTAAGTACGAGGGTGCGGTAACGGGAGGGGTTGATCGGGTGCGTAACGTGCGTGACGTAGTTGAAGCTTGTCGCGAAATAATTCCCTACGCTCATATCGTCATGGAAGGCTTGCTCATGTCAGGTCTGCAGCAGTTGACCAAAGACGTAGCTGACGCTTGCGTGGGTGACGGGCAGTTTCATGCGCTGACGCTTGACACTCCGAAAGAGAAGTGCATCGCTCAAACGCTCAATCGCCGCGCTCTTGCCGGTAACGACAAGCCCTTCGATCCGGGAAAGTCACTCGTTCCAAAGTATCGCGCCGTTGAGCTGGCTCACGCTAAGATGAAAAGCTGGGGCATGGATGCGAAGCTTGTCTCGCAGCGTGACGCTCTCATCGAGGCGCTTCAACTCCTCAATATTCCTTTCAATCCTCAAAGTATATCATTATGACCAAAGTATTCTCTATACGCGGCTCCAATGGCGCTGGCAAGACATGGGTCGCTCGCCGTATCATGGATAAAGCTGAGCCTGACTTCAAGAAAAAGATGACGCTTGATAACGGCGTACTAATCAACATTTACAAAGACTTTGTCATACTCGGCTCTTATGATCGTGTATGCGGCGGGTGCGACACTATCAAAACTCCTACCCTAGTCTGGGACGCCGTAGTTGAGTGCGCTGCCTATACGAATGTAATTTATGAGGGTGTCATCGTAGGTAACGTCTATGAGCCTACAATGATCTTGAACGCGAGGCTCAAAGAAGTCGGCGGCGAAATCGTACCTATCTGTTTGAGCACTCCGTTCGAACAATGCGTCGCGAACGTGAACGCTCGCCGTGCTGTGGAAGGTAAGCCGCCGATTGAAAAGACTGATAATATCTTGACGAATGACAAAAAGAATATCTCCTCAGCGAAGAAGCTACACCTCGCGGGTCTAAACCCTCACTGGGTGAGTGCTGAGGAAGCCGTAGAAGTTGTCTTGAAGGAGTTGGGTTATGTTTGATCAGCAAGCCAGTGTAGCGAGTATTGACTTGCTTCGTACGATGGCGTACTTCGTCAGCGAGCGTGACTTCATTCGTACAGAGCGCGAGGTGGGGGCTCCTGGTCCTTGGACTGAGGATGAGATCTTGCAAACTTATCGTTTCTGTAACGTTCGCCGTAAGCACGATCGTGTATCCAAGTGGATAATTGAGAACGTCATCAATCGCTACTCCGATCATCCTCACCTTTGGTTCATGATCTGCTGCGCTCGTTGGATCAACTGGCCTCCTACAATCCAAGCCCTCATGGATAGAAAGTACTGGCCGACTGACGGGTTTGATCCTATCCGTTTTGGTCGCTACATTGATGACCGCGTCCGCGGCGGGGAGAAGACTTGGACTGGCGCGTACATGATCACCGCTCGTCAGGTTCCGAAAGATCTAGGTAAGGGCGAGTTCATCGCTACGCATATGCTCAACCCTCTGCTTCAGCGTCAAGAGCGGTTCCGTATGTACTTGGAAGTTCGTGTACCGCAGTGGCGATCTGTAGAAGGCGCGATGGAACTGTTTGAGGACGCGAATGGCTGGGGTACATTCATGACGGGTCAAGTCGTGGCTGATATGACGTATTGCCGATTGCTGAACCAAGCTCGTGATCTGCACTCCTACGCCCCTATTGGTCCTGGTTCAACTCGCGGTCTGAACCGTATGTACGGTCGCCCTCTTGATCAGCGTATTCCGCAAGAGCGGTTCAATCAAGAACTGATAGATACTAAAGACAAGGTTGAGGATATCTTGAAGTACAAGCTAGAGGATCACACCTTGCACGACTGGCAGAACTGCTTCTGCGAGTTTGACAAATACCTACGGGCGAGGAACGGCTCAGGTCGTCCCCGCGCTATCTATAAACCCGAAACAGCCTTTTGAGGACATCATGGAAGTATTCAACGTCACCAACGTCAATCAAGCCTTTCCGCTCGAGATCAACTCTATCAAAGCGAAGGGCGTTCCCCGCGACTCGCGTAATGGTCCAGTCATCGAGTTCAGCGAGCCTGTCGCTACTACTTACAGCCGCCCCATGGAGCGCGTTCTGTTCAATAAGAAGCGTATGTGTAATCCGTTCTTTCACGCGATGGAAGGGCTCTGGATCATAGGCGGCTATCGCGATGTTGAGTTCTTGGATTACTTCAACTCACAGATGAAGCAGTACAGTGATGACGGCGATACGTTCTGGGGTGCCTACGGCTATCGCTTGCGTCATTCAGCCAAGTTCGATCAGCTTGATCTAGCGGTCACCCTGTTGAAAGCTAACCCGAATGACCGTCGTGTAGTGACAACGATGTGGGATCCTGCGCTTGATCTAGGCGGCTCGAAGCTTGACCACCCCTGCAATACTCACATCTATTGGAAGATACGTGATAAGAAACTGTACATGACCGTATGCTGCCGCTCAAACGATATGCTGTACGGTAAGCTGGGCGCGAACGTAGTTCACTTTAGCATGTTGCAGGAGTATATGGCTTTCCGCGTCGGTTGCGAAGTTGGTCCTTATACTCAGGTTTCTGACTCGCTACACGTCTATACAAGTCTACCCGTGTGGGAGGCGGTCAAAGATACGCCCTACCTGCCTGAGGATTACTATGATAGCGAGTACGCCGACCTGCTAGTCACTCCCTATCCTATGTTCAAGGACTGCTTCCTAGACGAATGGCATCGTGATCTTGAGGACTTTATGTTAGACCCGCAAGACGATAAGATCTATCGCACGCCGTTCTTCCAAGACGTCGCTCAACCTATCAGCCTAGTCTGGTGGGAGCATAAGAAGAACCGTAACGGCTTGCGCTACGTTGATAGTATCAAAGCTACCGACTGGCGCCGTGCATGCGCAATGTGGCTCAAGGAGAAAGAAGCATGACCAAAGACGAAGGATTACGCCTTGCATTGGAGGTTCTTAAAGCTGCTTATGTGCCTGTTGACTTAGATAAACAGCGTGAGAAAGCCATCACCGCCATTAAAGCCGCACTAGAAGCGAAGGATGAGCCTAAAGATGGCGGTTGGACACACGAAAGGATTGCTGGCATGGAAAGACTTAAAGCGCAACAAGATAGTCGGTTTGAGCCACAGCGCCCATGGGTAGGGCTGACGGATGAGGAGATTTGGGAATGGTTTAGAGATAACACAGCACTGACAAATGAGTCAGGCATAAGAATTGTCCGAGCCATTGAAGCCAAACTCAAGGAGAAGAACACATGAGAACTCTAGTCATCGACTTCGAGACGTTTTACGACCCGAAAGACTTCTCGCTTGCAAAGATGACGTCTACCGAGTATATTCGTGACCCTCGGTTTCAAACCCTGTGCTGCGCTTTCAAGCTAGACGATGAGCCTACAGTTATCGCTTGGGGTGATGATGTAGCGAAGGCATTTCAGCACTACGGTACAAACGTACGCGCCGTTGCTCACAATGCTCAGTTCGATGGGGCTATCGCCGCTCATCACTACGGCTGGTTTCCTGACGAGTGGGTTGATACCGTAGGCTTGGCTCGTGCTCAGCTTCGGTTGAAGTCTTACAGTCTAGGCAACCTCGGTCAAGCGATGGGCTTCGGTGACAAGCTAGACGGACTCAGCGTATCCAAGGGTAAGCGTCTTGAGGACTTGCAGGAGTTTGAAAAGACGATCCTGAGCGAATATTGCATACGTGACGTGGAGCTCTGTCATAAGATTTACTCCTCGCTCATCGATGCCTGCCCTCGTTTTGAGCGTATGCTGCTTGAGTGGTCTATCAAAGCCGTAACCGATCCAAAGCTGGCTATTGATCACGAGATGCTAGATCAATACGTCGTTGACTTAGTCGAGAGTCGTGAAAGTACTCTAGCTGAGGCGGGTATCACGCGTGACGTCATCATGTCTAACCTCAAGTTCGCTGACGCCCTCAGGAACCTCGGTGTTGAACCGCCTATGAAAATGAGCGAGCGTACGGGTAAAGCTACATACGCGTTTGCCAAGGACGACAAGGGTATCACAGACTTGCTATCACATCCTGATCTGCACGTTCAGACCATCGTCGCTGCTAGGCTCAAGCTCAAGTCAACGATTGAAGAAACACGCGCTCAGCGGCTGAGCAGCATCGGCAAGTCAGGCTTACTTCCCGTACCCTTACTTTACTACGGTGCTCACACTGGGCGCTTCAGCGGCGGTGGAGGTATCAACCTGCAGAACTTGACTCGCGGCTCCAAGCTACGTAAGGGTATCATCGCGCCTCCCGGTAAAGCCCTTGTCGTTGGCGATAGCTCACAGATTGAGGCTCGTGCTCTAGCGATGGCGGCAGGTCAGCAGGACTTGGTTGAGGTTTTCCGTAAGGGTCTTGACCCCTACTGCGATATGGCGTCTTTTATCTACGGTCGTGAAATCACAAAGAAGGATGAGGACGAGCGCTGGCTAGGTAAGGTTACGGTTCTGGGCGCTGGCTACGGTATGTCAGCGAATACATTCTTTGAGTTCCTCCGCGCTCAAGGTAAGCCCCGCCCCATGGAAATGTGTCAGCGTGCTATCACCGCCTACCGCAAGAAGAACTACATGATTACGCAGTTCTGGGACAAGTGCGACAAAGCGCTGCAGAGCGTATTCAATGGAGTCGAGACATCGCTCAGCGATTCGTTTGACGTGCGTACGGGGCAGAACAGTATCAAGCTACCTGTCGGCTTTCCGCTCATCTATCCTGATTTAAAGTATGGCGCTGCCGAGCGTCGTTGGACATACATGTCTCGCGGTGACGGTCGCTCAGGAATCTATGGCGGGTTAGTCACAGAGAATATCATCCAGTCAGTCGCCCGTCACGTAGTGATGGAACAACTGCTGATTGTGAACGAGATGTATCCCGTGGCGCTGACAGTGCATGACGAGATCGTTGCGGTGGTTGACGAAGCGGAAGGACCCGCCGCCCGTGACTACATTGAGCAAGTAATGAAGACCCCTCCTCGTTGGTGGCCGGACTTACCGGTCAATGCCGAGGTTAAATGGGGTAAAGTGTATGGAGAAATAAAATGACTGAAAGAACTGTGTGGCTGGTGCATTCTGACCGCCGTCGCGACTACTCCGCTGCTGAGGTATACGGCGAAGTAAAAGAAATCTTTTCATCTGTGAATCGAGACTTCGATCCTGCAGGTGCAATAGAGCACGCACGCCGTGCATTGAGTAAGATGGCTCACGATGACTATTTAGTCATGGCGGGTGATCCTGCGCTTTGCTCGATATGCGTTACCGTAGCCGCCGAATTCCATGGCGGTTGCAACATCATGAGGTGGGATAAAAATAAACTTAGTTACAGTACAATGTTTTTAGCGTTTGAATAGCGTTACGTTAAGTTTTTAGGTTATAATAACGTCCTAGTCTAATTTTAATGAGGAGAAATCAAAAATGAGTGACTGGAAAACTCAGCTCATCACGGGCAAACAAGAACTCCCGCCGCGTATTTGTATATTCGGTGGGCACGGTATCGGTAAGAGCACTATCGCTAGTCAGTTCCCGAAGCCGATCTTTATTTCAACCGAGGATGGCTTGGCGTCGCTAGATGTCGTGTCTTTCCCTCGCGCTGAAACAGTTGACGACGTTGCGCAGAATATTCGCACGTTGATCAAAGAAGATCATGACTTCAAGACTGTCGTCTTGGATAGCGTCGACTGGCTGGTTGAGCCGCTCATCACGAGCGACATCGAGTCCAAGCACGATGCTAAAGAGTTGGCGTACGGTAAAGGGCAAATGATGATCGCTGAGGCGTTTCGTGAGTTGCTCAGCGGGTTTGACGTGCTTCGTAAGAAGCGTGACATGAACGTGGTTTTGATCGCACATTCTAGTATCGTGCGCTATGAGGACCCTCGCTCTGAACCCTACGATCGTTATCAACCCAAGTTGTCTAATCGCTGCAATGCGCTTCTGCAAGAGTGGGTTGACGTGCTGGCTTTTGCTGGCTTCCGAATCATTGTTAAGAAGTCTGACGTGGGCTTCAACAACAGTGTTACGCGTGGTATCACTACTGGGGAGCGGTTGCTTCACATGATTGAGAACCCTGCGTACGTAGCGAAGAACCGCTACAACTGTCCGGACACCGTTCCTATGGTGTACGAAAAACTTATCGAGTATGTCCCTGTAAAAAGTTAAGGAGAATTTAATATGGCTAGATTTGGTTTCAATGCGGGTGAGTACGAACCCGACACAGGTCCCGGCAACTATGAGCCTATCCCTGATGGTGAGTATCAATTGATGTGCGAGGAAGCTGAAGAAAAGCGTACCTCTGCCGGAACTGGCTCTTACATCAAGGCTAAGTTCCGCGTGCTCGGTCCTACGAACGCTGGGCGTTTCATCTGGATGAACTTCAACATCCACAATCCTAGTACCAAAGCTGAAGAAATCGGGCGTAAGCAAATCGCTGGTTGGGCTCGTGCTTGCGGTCGTGCTAATGCGGGTGATACTGATGAGTTGGTTAACCTGCCCTTCAGTGCGAACGTTACTACCGAGCCAGGTAGCGGTAACTACGGTCCTCAAAACCGCATCAACGGCTTCAAAGTTGCTGAAACTGCGAAAGCCGCGCAAGCTGCCCCAAAGCCAGCAGCCCCTGCCGCCACAGCCCCCGCTGCGGTTGCCTCTACCCCTGCTCCGGCTACAGCTTCTAAGCCAGCCGGTAAAAAAGCCCCTTGGGATGATTGATCATGGCAACTAAGATACAAGTAGCGAAGGCGGTTGCTAAAGACACTGCTGATCAGCTTGAGGTCTTAGAGGCGGCAGTTCAGGAAGAAGTTAAACCTGCTGCCCCCGCGCCTGACCTGAGCGATATTGAGGCAAAGCGAGTGCGTGCCGCGAAGGAAACTTTTGACAATACTATCCAGTACTTGAAAGCCCTTCGTGACTCACAGCACGACGCTGAAGTTCAACGTATGTTCAGCATCGCTATCACAAATGCAGAAACTGCCTACATGTGGGCGGTCAAAGCGATCACTTGGAGAGGCTAATGGCTCAACTACCGCGACATAATGCTGCCCTAGAGGAAATGATCTATGAGGCATATCGTCAAAAAGAAAGCAAAGAGCTCATGCTCACCCGCATCGGCGCTTCAGGCATCGGTGAGGAGTGCGTGCGCTCTATCTGGTACGATTGGCGAGGTGCACATAATGACACTCCCGATGGGCGTATGCTGCGGTTGTTCAAGACGGGTTACATCCAAGAAGATAGAGTCGTTCAAGATTTGAAAGACGCTGGGCTTGAGGTCTGGGAGTTAGATCCTGAAACGGGAAAGCAGTGGACGTATACGGCGGCTGACGGGCATTTTGTCTGCAAGACTGACGGTACGATTCGCGGCGTTCCCGGAGCTGAAAAGACTCCTCACATACTCGAGATCAAGTCTTCCAATGTGAACGGCTTCAAAGAGCTTGAGAAGCGAGGCGTCAAGGAAGCCAAGCCTCAGCACTACTACCAGATGCATGCCGGAATGTGGCTATCAGGTCTGACTCGTGCTCTGTACGTTGCTGTATGTAAGGACAATGAAAAGTTCTACATTGAGCGTATTGAGCGTGATGAGGCAACGATAGAGGAAATTAAAGAGAAGCTGAACAAGCTCACCTCGATGATGTCCCCGCCGCCTAGAATCGCTGAGAAAGAGGGCGACTGGCGTTGCAAGTTCTGTGATGCTAAAGACGTGTGCTGGGGTAAAGCCGCACCTATTCAAAATTGTCGTACTTGCCAGCATGCCGCTATCAAAGACGAAGGCGGGTGGTTCTGTGAGAAGTTTGCACAGGAGATCCCTTACAAAAATCAACTCAAAGGATGTGACCTATGGACACCGTATTGAAAACTTACGTCGGCATCGACCCAGGACTCAGCGGCGCGATCGCTTTCATAACAGGTACTGGTGCTTACGCCGTGTATGATATACCGATCATGGCAAAGGGCACGGGCACTGTCAAGAATGAGATCAACGCGAACGGTATGAGACAAATCTTGCAGAAGACTATTACGCTAGAACCCGTCGCTATGCTTGAGCGTGTTAACGCGATGCCTGGTCAGGGTGTATCTAGCGTGTTCAGTCTAGGCGACTCTTTTGGGGCTTGCCGCTCAGTACTTGCCTGCACGGATATTCCCACGTTCTACGTCACCCCTACAGAGTGGAAGAAGCATTTCAAATTGACAAGCGACAAAGAGGAAGCTCGTGCGTTGGCTATCAAGTTGTATCCGCAAGCTGAGTTACATCTTAAGAAGCATATTGACCGCGCTGAGGCGCTGTTGATTGCTACGTATTTAAAGCATAAAGTAGAGAAAGCTCATAATGACTAAACCTTTCGATTCTGAAGCGAGCGCAAAGGCTCGCGAACAGTCTGAATTTCAACGCGAGTTGTATATCCGTAAGCACGCTGATGATGACTTCTGGGTTGATCTAGCTCGCGAGGCGGGTGTTTCACTTCCAATGTACTACGCCCGTCCTTCTGACTCAGGCGTCAAAGGTCTGCTTCGCAAGCTGAAGGTTGACTGGAATATCTACTTGGAAGCCTATGGTTGGGAGAACACGGCTCAGTTCGAAGCCCTGAACCCTCGCTACAGCATGCGTGCTCTATCAGGTCTAATCTTAGAACTCTGGGGTGAGCGTCAGCGCCTTCGTGAGTCATGCGCAGCAGCTGCTGATCTGCGTGGCGTCAAAGTAGGCTCCTCTGAACCCAAAACTTTCAAGTATCCAAGAGGTACTGCCAAAGTTCGCCGCACGCCTCTTAAGACCGCCGCCTAAACTCGCTACGCTTTTTAATTAAAAAAGATAACGTCGCCGCGCGTATCTAGGTTATAATTACTTCTGAACTGATAACTCAAGGAACTATATGGTTGCTCATCACATGATCAAAACTATCCGTCACGGTAATACCGTCAGGCGGTGGCACACGAGGCGTATGCATCACTACGAAACTGTAGGCGAACATACGGCTAACGTGCTTACAATTATCTTCGCGCTCTGTCACGACCGTAACCCTTCGGCTTCGCTTATCGGCGCTGCATTGATGCACGATACGGCTGAGCAGTGGGTAGGCGACGTGCCTGCTACGGCGAAGTGGGAATCACCTGAGTTGAAAGCGGCTCTCGATGCCTTGGAAGAAAAGAAGCTGAGCGATAACTGGATACATATCCCAGACATTGACGATGATGAGCGGCTCGTGCTGAAGTGGGCTGATATGCTTGACTTATGCTATACCTGCCTCATTGAGCTAGATATGGGCAATCGTGATATGGCTGACGTGTTTGATCGCGGTGTTGACTACTTGAAAAAGCTAGAGCCGCATCCTGTAGGGTTGGATTTATTAGATGCACTTGTAAAGGAAAGAAAGCATGTCTAAGTTGTTAGAGGGTTTGAACGGTATCACCGCTGCCGATATCAGCGGGTTGGTCAAGGCTGAGCGTAGCTATGGTGATAGCTGGCGCCGCCGAGGGGGTATCGGGGCTTTCATGATGCTTGCCCGTAAGTGGGATCGCATTGAGAATCAAGCTCAGGTGTATGGTTGGGACATATTTGATGCTATTACTAGCGACAAGCGTCCTGAGGGTATAATTGATGATATCCGTGACTTACGTCGATACCTTCTGCTCGTCGAAGAACATCTGTTTGCTAGCGTTGCTCAAGTTGCCAAAGAAGCCCCTGAAGGTGATGCCGGTCAGGGTTACGTCAATCAAGATCGTTGAGGTTCTGCATGGCTCAGTTTCAAATTGAACTACAAGTCACAGAGGGTAAGACGCCTCTAGTATCTGTTCTCGGGGATATTGAAACCCCAGGATGGGAAGGTCAGTTGATCAAAGGTATAGACGAATTGCTAGAATTGATCGTTGATATGTATGGTAAAGACGTAGTCCAGAAAGGGCTAGAAAGGCATTTCAAGTGAATGATACTACTAGAAGTTATCCCCGCACGATGCAAGAAGCTTTCAAAGATGCGGACTACGCGATATCTATTGAGGGCTATACAGAAAATCCTAAAATGACAGTTCTAGACTACGCTGTCATTGTTCTAAGTTTATCTGTTTGCGGCTGCGTTCTCGCTTACGTTCTATTGTGAGCAAAAAAGACCCCCTTCCTTGCGGTTGGGGGTCAAAAGTCTCAACGGCAAACCTATTGAGGACTTGAGGAGAACTGTTTCATTTGCTGATCTAGCTCTTGCAGCAAAGCGCCATTGTACTGTAGGGGAGATACTTTTGGACGACCGAAAGAAGGCTTCTGATACATCTGCTCTTCTCTAGGTGTAATCGGCATAACTGGTCCTTCAGACGCAATCTTATTCCGAGCTTTGTCAAGCGTTGCCAATGCGCCAGCTGAACCTAGACCGACTAGAGTTGCTGGAATTGTCGCGGGAGGGAACATGCCTGCAGCTGAGGACAGAGCACCTGTTCCGGCTAGGACGGCTCCCGGAATGTCACCCCGACGAAGGCGGCTCTCAGTTTCTACTCCACCTGCCCCAATACCGAATCCACCAAGGGCTCCTCGAGTAATTGGTGATCCTGCAACTGCTCCTAGAGCGCTCTTGACCTGCTGACCCACTGTAGGGGGTGGGGCTTCAAATGCTGGAGGCTTCGGAAAATTAAATTCCGGTTTTCTAACTTCACCCGTCATCGGGTTACGCCATTTTGAGCCCTCTCTCGTACCCGTCTCAAACATGTGAGCTTCTTTATATCCTGGTGCTCCACGATCTTTGTAACCTTGAGACAAAGCCCAGTTACGAACACCAGGAGGGCTACCCGAGGCTGAAGGTCCTGAGGGAACGCCTCTAAATGACTCGCCTATTTCTTTTGCTACAGTCATCAAGCCCTGCTTCGCGGCGGGTATGGCTCCTGCTGAGGCTCCAAGCGCAGTACCGAGTCCTCCACCGATAATGTCTTGTTTGACGTCAAACCCGTAGGCAGGTTTATTGGCTTGCTGTTTTTGAGAGAACAGATCATAGTCAAACGCCCAAGGGTCAGGTTGAGTTGACTCTGCAGGTTGAGTAGCTGCAGCTCCAGTAGTTGAAGCTGAAGCCGCAGTTGGAGTTCCGGTTGCAAACTGTTTGATTCGAATCAAATAGTCTAGCGTTTCTTCAGGTAAATGTTTTGGATCGCCTGTTTTAACGAACTGAGTCCCCGGACCAGCGTTATATGCGGCGTACACACGATCTATTCGCTCAGGATCACCTGCACCTACTTTTTTATCAGTGTAGAGCTGTTTAAAGAACATAACACCGCCTCTGATGTTATCATCCTCGTTTTTAGGATCTACGTTGAGAAGCTTCGCCCTATCAGGCATCAGCTGCATTGGACCTAGTGCCCCAGCTGGCGATGTTATATTGCCGAATCTATTTTCAGCCATAGCCATCGGTATAATCAACTCAGGGGGGACACCCTGCTTCTCAGCTTCAGTATAGATCTTTGAAGCTACGCGTAGCTGATCTTCTGAAAGTTGCTTTGAGAGTTTAGTTAAGTCCATACGCCGCCTTACTGTGGTTTCTTGGCTTTGTTTCTAGCTTCGCGCTCGGCTTCGAAAGGATTCTTAGCACCACTAGTAGGGGCAGGTGCAGAGGAGGGCGTCTCGCCAAGTTTAAACGTCTTAGAGAGCCATCCTTCATAACCATTGACTAGTTTATCGTACTCGGGTGTACTCTTGAATTCTTCAAGCGTCTTAGTCGCACCTTCAGCTTTGCGGTAGGCGCGCAAGCCTTTCATCACATCAAGATCAAAGTCATTTCTACGACCTGTCAATTGAGCCATAGAGATAAGTTGAGCGGCGGGGTCGCTTGTTGAGCCGATAACCCTCGCCACGCCAGCGTCTTCCATGTTAGACACAGAGCCTTGACCGACCAGCATAGTTTTGCGGAAGTTAAAATGCAAGCGAGCAAGATCGCTAGCCATTTGACTTACAGCCAGCATATCTACGTCTTTAGTGTCAAAATCAGCTTTACGTAAAAAGTCTTCAATATTCTCTTTAGTAAACGTCGCTTTAGACGCATCGGCTGCGTTTTCGCCTTTTTCTTTAGCGAAAGAAGCTAGAGCATAACCGATTCCTGGCTTCTTTAGTAAACCGTACATTTGCGCATTTTCATTAGCATTTTTAATGATACGCAATGCTGTGAATTTAGACTCACGACTTGTAGGCTCTGTTTCCAAGAACTTCTGCGTATCAGCCGCCTGACCTTTTCCAGTTTCTGTAGAGGCGGCTTGCGTTTGAGCTTCTGTAGCTTTAGACTGCTGTACTGTGGAGGCGGCTACTTTTGGAGCATTTGTACCTGCACCTGCCTCTGTAGCAGGAGGAGCTCCAGTAGCGCCGAACCGCAACTTGTTAAATATCTTGTCAATCGTTGGAAGATCGCTTTTATTTCGAGCCTCACGCAACGCGATAAGATCTTCTTGAGAACCGAGCAATACTGGGGTGCCTTTGTCAGTAGTCTTCTCAGGGAAACGAATCTCGACGTCGGGACCTCCTGGTGGAGTAACAGGCGTGATTTGTCCGTTCAACTTGTTGTACATGTATCCTGGTTGAGAGCCGATAGCGGCAAGGTTCATCTCGTACTCTGCTTTTAACGCTTCACCTAGTTTAGGATTAGCGATCATCATATTACGAATAAACTCAGGATTTACTGGCGTGCCTCTAATGTTAATAGTAGGTGACCCGCCTTGACCTGCAGCTCCAGTGCCGCCGACAGTTGCTCCAGATTGAGGAAGCATTTTAAGAGCCGCGCCTGTTTGTGCGCTCTCCAAGCCCATACGCTCCATCTGATAACGCATCATCGCGTTATCAGCGGCTTGTTTGTCTTCCATCTGTTTTGCAGCTGCGTAGCTTTTTGTAGCGCGTCCTAGGCTTTCACCGAAAGAGCCTGTACGTCCTGGGTCAAAGAACTCACCCGCCGCCGCTAGCATAGAGGGGCTGAGTGAAGGCTCTTCGGTACGCTTCCGAAGCATGTCAGCGAGAACACCCTCGGCTTCTTTTACCGACTTCAATTTAGCCGCGTACTCAGGATCTGAACCTAAGAACGGGATGTCGTTTACCGCAGAAAGTCCAGATTTTATTTCAGCCATTTTATGTACTTCCTACTCCGCCGTCTTGGACTACGCCTTCATAATTGAAAGTTGGGTCTAAACCAGGAAAAATTGTACCTACTCCGCTGTTAGGGCTAGATAAAGCGCTGTTTAGAGCTTTCTGGAACCCTTGGAATGGGCTTGTACCTCCGGCTCCAGAGGCAAACAGGGCTCCTAGTCCTGCGATCTGCTGCAAAGGTGATGCTGAGTATGCACCAGGCAGCGGTCCTTTGTACTCTTGCGCTGTAGACGTCGGTACTGTATAACCGCGTAGCAGTTGAGCCGCATTAGTAGCAGTCGTCAATGGAGCATTAATCTTTGCCTGTCGGAGAGCTTGCTCTTGACCGCCTAAGTCCAT
>Ga0214921_10001662_pt1 | contig 37391 bp, 33 predicted proteins | sample LL1505_MetaG_FD_177992 | JGI IMG/M metagenome (GOLD analysis project Ga0214921, IMG submission 177992) | Freshwater microbial communities from Lake Lanier, Atlanta, Georgia, United States - LL-1505 | ecosystem: Environmental > Aquatic > Freshwater > Lake | place: USA: Georgia | collected...
ATAACCCTTTGGGAAATATATGGGATAAATAGCCTGTTTCCAATTTGTAAAATTTTACTCCAAAGATAATCTACTCCCCACAAAATACAAGTGAGTCGAATTAGTCATGTAAAAGTAAACCAAAAAAATAGATTTATTTAAGAAAAAATATGATTTATTTGATATAAAATCAAAAAAGCTTATGCTAAAAAATAACATAAGCTTTTGTAATACAATTAAATAAGAAAATTTATTCGGTAATCAAATATTCTTCAATACCACCTAGTAAGTTTCTTACATTGGTAAAACCTTGTTGGATAAGGAATTGCTTAGCGTTTTCGCTTCTTCTGCCAGATTTGCAATGAATAATTAGTTCTTCATTTTTAAATTTTTCTAGCTCAGCCAATCTATGAGGTACAGTTTGAAGAGGAATTAAAATTGCACCGATGTTTTTTTCTTCAAATTCCCAAGCTTCTCTTACATCCACAATGTTTAAAGCTTCGTTATTTGCAATTCTTTCTTTTAGTTCTTTTGCTGTAATATCTGCCATAATAATAGGTTTTTTTGTTTAGAAAAAAGGACTTAAACCATTGATTCTAAATTAATTTAAAATATTTATTGAATATAGATTTTATTGAAATATTGTTCACCTTCGTAGTTCAGTTTCAAAATATAAAGCCCAGGTTTTAAGCCATTTATTTGAGTTTGAGTAGGTGATATTTGTACATTTTGAAACGGAATTTCTTTGCCATAAATATCAAAAATTGCTTCTACTTTTACATCATTTTGGTCAAAATTGAGCACTCCTGTATTTGGATTAGGAAATACATCAATTGAAACTCGGTTTCCGTTTGTTTTTCTTCCATTTTTAATTGCACTTGATGCTCTTTTAAAAATGGGTCTTATCATTAAACTTCCAGGATATTTGGTTGGGTTTTGCCAATTATAACTTGCAGAATTGGGTTTGTAACTTACAGCATAATAGATATTTTTCTGAAAATCAGTGTTTACATCATAGCCAACCGATAATTTTGCGGCTGTATTTTGTTCAAATCCAACATAAAAATCTCCGGCTTGTAAAATATAACTTGAATCAAAATCGTAATGAACAAAGTTTGATTTGCTTAAATTTGGGTAAACCAATGATTTCTGTGATTTAATTACCGCAGAATCTAGGTCTCTCATTACCATCAATTTAAATGTTGCCCCTTCTACATTGGTAGTATTTTTTACCCAAGCAATGTCAACTCCAGTGATGGTATCAGCTTTGTTCAAAGTATATTTATTCATTAATCTGCCAGCTGCTTGATTGATACTGAAACCCCATTCAGGTGAGCCATCGTCATAAGCATAAAAATTATGTATAAATGTCTGATTTTGAATGGTGTTATTTAGTTCAAACTTATCAGATTGTGTATTTGGCAATGCACTAATTTTAGCTCTAAAATTTACTACATTGCTATCCGCATTTATTTGAAAAGTTGATTTATCAATGGTTCTATAACTTTTTATTAAATTAGGATAAGGATTTAACAGCGGTGAATTGAAATCAATAAGAGTTGAATCAACCACTTTATTGTTTAGCAGCACCTGTGTAATAAAATCAATTTTCTTAAATCCAGCCTGTGTTGGCAATGAAACTTTAATTGCTATACTGTCTTTCAGTTCTTTTGCTTCAAAACCAATAAATTGTTCGCTAGGAATTGCACCATAATTTTTTAATAAAGAAGGAGAAATTGTAGAAAATGTAAAATCATTTAAAAAATATTTTTTACCAGATTTAATACTAGGTTGAATTTGTAAGTTATCAATTATCCAATTTAAGGTATCGTTACAAATAAAATTAAAACTAAAATTTTTGCCGTCTTCTATTTCACTGTTTTTTCGTTTGCCGTAAAATGAATTTGAGACAATAAACTCATAGTGTTGACTTTTGTTAAATTCAAGAGTATCAACACTTAGTATATTTACTGTGTTTAAAGAATCATCAATAAAGAATAGTTTTAATGTGTCATTAGGAATACTTTTACCAATTCTTTTTAAGTTAAAACTGAAATAAAGTGTATCTACATCTTTATCATAATCAGCTAAATAAATGTTTTCACTCGCAAATTTTGAATTCTTAAAACGAAGATTAGCAGCTACATTGGCATATCTTAAATCAGATTTTAGTCTGATATAATCGAGGTGCCAATTGTCCCAGTTGCCAGATAATTTACCAATAGATTTGAATTTGAACCTGAAATTTTGATGAATAAATATAGAATCTTTGATATTAAAACTTTTAAAATTGAATAGTGAATCTTGTTTAGCTGAAGTAAATTTTGTGATTGAATACCACTTGCCATCCACTCCATAAAAATACAATGCCAGTGAATCTCCATCGGTAGAATCTGCCATGTCAGCATTGCCTCCATTTTGATAGTAAAAGCTGAAATTGAGCGATTTATCGTATTTGTATCTAGACAAATTGATTGGTTTTGAAACCAAAGAATCTCGCTTGCCTGTTGCAAATTGGTTTTGAAAATTATAAGGTGTGCCACTAGTATCTAGTCCATCAAATGTGACAAAATTATAAGAAGGTGGATTTTTTGCCAAAGAATTATTTACCACAACACCAGTGTGAACTTCCCATTTAGAAGGATCTAAAGAATTGTTACTGAAAGAAAAATCGTCTATAAAAATTGAATGATAATTTATGGTATTTGCCAAAGGCTGAGATTCATTTCTTGTATTATTTTTAGAAGAATGAATTACATTTTTTAAACCAATTGGTTCTACCAAAACTTGCGCATCAACATATTGATTTACAAGAAGTAAAAAGAAAAATAACTGAAAATATTTAATTAATTTATTGCCCATCTTCAGCAGTTTGTTTTGGATTTGGGCCAGCTACCCACAAATCTATAATTTCTCCTTGTTTAATTTGTTTGCCAGGACCAGCTTCAGGTTTTTGACGAATTACAGTTCCTGGTGCTTCTTTTGCGTTTTCTACATACACCACACTTCCAAGCGAAAGTCCCTGACCACTAATGGTTAAGCTAGCTTCGTCATAAGGTTGGTTTACAAAATTTGGCAATTCAAAAGGAATTGCTTCGCCTGTTCCACTACCCACCACCAACACCACTTTGGTTCCTTTTGCAATTGATGTACCAGCTGCAATTGGTCTTCCGTTAACTAATTGTTTCAACACCGCATTTTCTGCATAATGTGGCTCATACTGAAGACCTCCCAACACCAAACCATAACTTTGCAACACCATTTGGGCATTCAACAAAGAGGCATCTACCAGTTGAGGCATTTTTACTTGAGGTGGTTTTATGGCCCTGATTGTTACATAAATTTTACGCCCTTCCTTAACCTTAGAATTCGGTTTTGGGTACTGCGACATCACTGTAAGTGGCTTTACATTAGGGTCGTAAGTAGAATCATTGATTTCATAACGAAGATCTTTTTCATCCAAAAAATCTTCTAGTTCGGTGGTGGTTTTACCTACAATATCAGGCACAGTAATAGATTCGCCATGATTGGTAGTCCATGGTAAATACAAATAAAAAAATAATAAAATAATTGCCAAACTAATGCCCAATACAAGGCCAATGTGGGTAATTAGTTCTTTTTTGGTGGTTTCTTTTTCTGCCATATTTATTAATTAAACTGCAAAGCTTTGTAAATATTGTTATCAATTAAATTCTTAAAGAAATTAATATTTTAATTCTAATCCATATTTTAAAATTTCATTAACTAATGGATTTGAAATATTAAAATCTTTTGCTCTAAATGGATGTGGTTCTATTCTACTGTCAATTTTTCTTCTTATTCTCATTAAATCCAACTGCATTTCTAATAAATTATTATAATCATTAAAAATTATGGCTATGTCAATATCACTATTTTCTGTATAATTTCCTTTTGCATAAGAACCAAAAAGGATAAATTTAACAATTTCATATTTCAAACCTACCTCATGGGCATATTTTTCAGTTATTTCCAATATGTTTCCTCTATCCATGACCTTAAAACTTTAATTTTTTCAATCCATTCTTCTGTAAAATCTTTAGTACAAAGGTTATAAAATTCTCTTTTATAATCATCATACCTAGCATTGAGATTAAAAGAGGTAATTTCATCTAGCCAATCTGAATAAGTATCGTCAATTTCTAAATTTGAAAGTTCTGCTAGCCTATACAAATTATGTATTAAAGGTGCATGTTTTTGATACTTTTTTGTATAAACAGCTTTTAATAATTTTTCAACTGAAATATGACCCAAAAACAAAGCCCACCCGTAAGATTGATTTTTGTACAAAGTATTCATTGTATGAAAATCTTCAATTGAAGTATCAAACCAATGTTTGGACACTTTTTCAACATCAAACTTTTCACTGTTATTCATAAAATAAATAACATTTATGCACTTAATAGTTTAGTTCTCTCTACCCCAAAACTCAAAATTGTGTCTATAAATTCATACGGTTTGTATTGATTAATAGCACATTGATGAAATATACAAGTTGCTGGGGTCATGCCCGGTAATGAATTGATTTCAATGATGATGGTTTCAACCAAGTTATCAGCAAAAATTCTTACAAAAGCATCAATTCTGCAATAGCCTTGCACATTCAATATCTTGGCTGTTTTTTCAAGTTCTGCCCTTACAGCTTTGCTTACAAGTTGCTGAATTTCTGCATCTTTAGAAAACCTTGCAGGAGTAATATTCTGCCCCTCTCCTGCCAAAAATTTCTCTTCTAACGACAGTATTTCACCAGAAGCCAAAGTTTCTGATGGTTCAAAAACTTCATATTGAATTTCACCATTTTCATTGTAAGAGGTTAGCATTCCGCCAGTTATTTCAAGAAAATGAACAGCTTCCCCTTTTGAAATTAAATCTTCAATCAGAAAATATGTTTTTCTAGGAAATTCTTCGTTGTATTTTAATTTTAATTTCTGTGATTCTAAGGAGTCAAGTTCTTCCTCTTCCCTAAAAATCAGATTGGTAAATGCAATTAATTCAATTCTATTATTAATTTTTTTCACTGCACTGCTACAACCATCATCAGCAGGTTTGGCAATAAATGGATATCTAAAACCTTTTTCAATATCATCAATCAAATCTTGTGGTTGTTCGTACCATTGTTCTATATGCACCAGCCTATGATTGGCAACCAAAACACCGTTTTCTCTTAGTTTTTTGTTGGTTTCGTATTTGTTAATAGTTGTTTTTGAACTATTTATGCCAGAACCATTATAAGGTAAACCTACTTTTTCTAGTTCTACTTGTAAAGCACCATCTTCACCTGGGCGACCATGTAAGGCAATAAATACTACCTCAACTTTTGCCGCTAATTCATTAAAATTTAATGGCTTTGCTTTCAACAATCGATTATTGGCATATTTATCAGAAATTGCACTTGTTTCTGCAATTATCTGATTGATTATGGCATGATTTTCAGTTGGAAACAACACTTTTTCTCTAATATCATCTGCATTGTCTTTCAACATGATATTCACTGGAATTTCAAATAGTTCAAATGCAGCATCGGAACCTGTTAAAAACACAGGAATTGGCTCATATTTACTTGAAGATGAAAGCTTTTCGTAAATATTTCTTCCACTTTCTACTGAAATATGTCTTTCTGATGAATAGCCACCCATTATCACTGCCGCTTTTATTTTTTGCGAAGTACCAGCTTTTTGAGCTCCAATTTTATGATCAAGTTGTGCAAGAAGTTGGTGCAAAACAAAAGCATTTTTGCCAGTTTTAATTCTAGCAGCTAAGGATGTACGAATAATGTAAGTTAAAAATTGAGATGGATTAAGCCCAATTTCGGCCGCTTGATGGAAGAAAAACGACGAAGGCATCATGCCCGAAGTGGTGTTGGGGTCGTTTAAAAATATCTCTCCATTCTCCGTATAAAAACCATCTAAACGAGCATAAACATTAAAATTCAACTTGTTATAAAGCAATTCTGCTTGTTTTCTAATTCTTTCAATTTCCTCACTTGGCAAATCGATAGGCGTCACCTTGCGACTCATGCCTGGCAAATATTTTGATCGATAATCGAAAAAATTATTGCCTTTTACAATGCCTGTGGGTGGCAATGCAATGGCTTTTCCATTTTCATCTTCTATTACAATGCAAGAAAATTCTTGACCTTTTATAAATCCTTCAATTAATACTTCTTCTTCGCCTTGCAAACTATGCAAATAGATATCTTGCTGATTAGCAAAGGATTCATTCAAAAGTATTAATAATTCTTCGGGATGATAAACTACTTTATTTGCCACTTGAACTGGCAAACCGATACCACTTCTGATATCTGTTAACTCTCTAATGAAAGTTACTTTTTGCAAAATAGTGTAGTTATTCCATTGATTTTGAGTAATATGTTCAATAAAAAAACTTTTGTTTACCCCATTTTCAAATGCTTGCACACTATCGTCTGACAAAACAGTAACGCCAATTGAAGAACCTTGGTAAGGTGCTTTGATTACAAAAGGAAAACCTAACTGATTTTTTAAATCAATAAATAGTTTAGATTTATCGCTAGTTTGTAACCATTGTTTTTTTGAAAATGAAGTATTTTGAGGTCTTGAAAAACCAGCTTGCTCCATTAATGATTTCTGAATCAGCTTATTAATTCCGATTGCTGATGAAAGTATGCCAGCCCCAGAATAAGGAATATTGTTCCATTCTAAAATTCCCTGAATATTGCCATCTTCGCCATAAGGGCCATGAAGGGCTAAAAATGCAAAATCGAAATAGGTTTTAAATTCATGAGGATAAATTACTTTACCTACTTTAGCCGCCAGTTTTTCAATGGCTTCTGAAGATAAATTTCCTAAAGATTCTACGTAGATTTGAAAATGATTTTCTGAGTTAGGCACCTCAGATACAGGCGGATAAAAATCTCTAATAGTTCCTTTGTAAATATATTCCCAATTGAGTAAAATAAAATTACCCAAACTATCTACAAAAACTGGTACAGACTCAAATAAGTCTTTGTTTAAGTTATCAAAGACTGTTCTGCCACCTGCAAAAGAAATTTCTCTTTCTCTCGACTGACCACCAAAGAAAATACCTACTCTCATAAAGCAAATATAAGAGATTTATAGGAATTTTCTGCTGATTTTGTTGGGTTTGATTAAGAATTACTTCTATTTTATAACATTAAACTACTGCTATACTGTTTGTTGACAATTATATTACAATCTTTTTCATAAATTATTTTGCATGAAGAAAAAAAAGATTTATCTTTGCAGTCCTTTTTAGAGAGTAATCTTTTAAAAAGAATGTTGGTCTGGTAGTTCAGCTGGTTAGAATACATGCCTGTCACGCATGGGGTCGCGGGTTCGAGTCCCGTCCAGACCGCCAACAAGTTTAAAATTTTGAATGTTAAGTTATAAATTTTGAATTGTAATTAAGAATTAAAAATTTATAATTTAAAATTAACACTACCTTGGTCTGGTAGTTCAGTTGGTTAGAATACATGCCTGTCACGCATGGGGTCGCGGGTTCGAGTCCCGTCCAGACCGCAAAAGCATCTTTAGCAATAAAGGTGCTTTTTTTTTACACTCATTTTTGGAAATTCTTCTTTTTTTTGAATTTCATTAGCTAAATAACAACATAAATATTTTCTTTGTATAAGAAATGAGATTAAACACCACAATAGCACTTTATTTATTAGCAACGCTTCTATTTTTTTGCAAGGCATGCCAACCCAAAAAAGCATACACCCAAGAGGCAATTAAAACGCCCGATTCAGTTTTTTATGACCTTAGTTTAGATTCTAATTACCTTATCCGTCAGCATATTGGTTTTGAAACTAAAAAAGAACAAATCAACCAATTGCTTAAAAAACATTTTTTTAATGGTACTATTTTAGTAGCTCAAGAAGGTCAAGTTTTGTATGCAGGTGCTTTTGGTTATGCCAATTACAGACAAAGAAAAAAACTAAATGTTGGTACTGTATTTCAGTTAGCCTCTGTTTCTAAGCAATTTACAGCAGTTTCCATTTTGATGCTGAAAGAACAAGGAAAACTTAGGTTGGAAGATAAAATCGAGAAATTTTTCCCTCGATTTCCCTATAAAAATATCACCATCAGAATGTTACTTTGCCACCGTTCTGGATTGAGCGAATACATGTGGTTTTGTGACCATATTACCAATCGTAGAACTTTACTTAGCAATCAATCATTGGTAAAATTAATGATAGACAAACATCCAGGTGTAAATTTTGTACCCAACAGAAGACACGATTATTCTAACACAGGCTATGCAATTCTTGCAGCAATTGTAGAAAAAGCTAGTGGCGAGAGTTTTAAATCTTTTGTGGAGAATAATATTTTTAAGAAAATAGGCATGGCAAATAGTTTCATTTACACAGCTCATGATTATACCAAATATCAAGAAAATATAGCTACTGGTCACTTATCAAATTGGCATCCTTCTGGGTTTGATTATTTGGATGGCATAGTGGGCGACAAAGGCGTGTTTAGTACTGTGGAAGATTTATTTCTGTGGGACCAAGCTTTGTATGCCGATTTATTGGTGCAAACAAGTACCCTAGAAGAAGCCTATACCCCTCAAAATAAAGAATTTAGAGGAAAAAGAAACTATGGATATGGTTGGAGAACCCATGTCCAAGACGATGACAGTAAGGTAGTTTTTCATGCAGGGTTATGGCATGGGTTCTGCCCTTATTTTTCTAGAAGATTGTGTGACAGGGCAACCATCATTATTCTATCCAACAAACGTGGCTGGGACGCAAGTGTGGTGCAAAAAATATATAAAATTTTGGGGTAAAGTATAGTAAATCAATTATTTGAAAATTGATTTAGATTATTTTTTAAACTCTCTTACTTTTGACTTGCCGAAAACAGTTTTTGCTTTTCTTCTTTGCTTAGGCTTTCGTAACCAGATTTTGAAATTTTGTCTAAAATAGCATCTATTTCTTCTTGGTCTGATTTATACACTACTTTTGAAGAACTAGAGCTGTAATTTTCTGTATTTCTGTAAGTTACCTTCATTTTGGGTTTTGGTTTAAAAATATTGGCCACAAAACCCAACAATTGATTGATCCATTTGCCTAAATCATTGCCTGCTTTTAATTGCTTCACAAAAACATAACCCATTGCTGCACCTCCCAAATGAGCCAAATTGCCACCAGGATTGTGCTCAATGGTGCCCAAAATGCTTAGAAATATAAAAAATGCAGCAAAATATTTGATTTTAACAGGACCAATTAAGATAAGGTAAAACGAATAATCGGGTAATAACACCGCAGCTGCCACCACTACAGCATACACTGCACCAGATGCTCCCAGCATATTGCCATAAAAGCTTGGATGTGAGTGAAAATATGGAATAGTATTAAAAATTAACAAAGCAAAAATTCCTGCTGTAATACCTCCCAAAATATAAATACTTACTACTCGTTTGTGACCTAAATATTCATTTATCAATTTTCCAAAATAGTACAGCATCAGCATATTACCTAAAATATGAAATATCTCTTCGTGAAGAAAAAAGTAGGTAATGAGTGTCCAGGGTTTAAATATAAAATCCTGAACAGCAAGTGGCATTTCTAAAAAATAGGTGGTGATAAATGCAAATTCTTTTAAGCCAGCAATATGTAAAATCACATTTACAAGGCTAACTACCACAAATACAACTACATTAATCAAAATAAGTTGAATGAGTGTATTGTTTTTTTGGGCAAACTGTGCTTTTAATTCATCTATAAAAATCATATTTTTTGCTTTTTAATTTCGCAGGTTAAATCTACTTATCTCTTTCAGCTTTCGCAACATTTTTCTTTAATTCAATTCAAAGGTCTCCCATTTATAAGGCACTTCTGTTTGATAACCAATTGTTTGTAATTGCGACTGAAAATTAAGCATAGAACTTTCTTCGCCATGCACCAAAAATATTCTTTTTAGTTTATTTGGGTTTTGCGAACTTACAAAATGCAATAAATCTTCATTATCTGCATGACCACTTAGCACATCTGTAACTTCAATTTTTGCCTTTATGTTAATTAAATTCCCTTTTAACAAAATAGAACTTTGCTTTGTCATAAGGGCATAACCTGGTGTGTTTTCGGCTGCAAAGCCAATCACTAAAACGGTGCAATATGGGTTGCCCAAGTTTTTTTCTAAGTGAATATTGATTCTTCCCCCCGTAAGCATGCCTGATGATGAGAGTATTATGCAAGATTCGTGGTGACTTGCAATTTGCTTACTTTGTTTTGCACTGTCCACATATACAAGGTTTTCAAAATCGAAAAGGCTTCCATGTCTCTTTCTGAAATTTTGTGCATCTTGGTTTAATTGTTGATGAAAATTTTCATAAGCATACATACTTTTCATAGCCATGGGGCTATCTGCATATATTTTTATTGGGTACATTTTCTTTTCCTTAAACAACTTATGCAATAAGTAAAGCACTGACTGTGACCTACCTATAGAAAAAGCTGGAATAATGAGTCTTCCTTTTTTTTCTATACAAGTTTCAGTGATTACTCTTTCCAAAATTGCTTCCGCCTCTTCGGTAGCTTTATGTTCCCTGCCTCCATAGGTGGTTTCACAAATCAAATAATCTACTTCTGGCAAAGGCACAGGGTCTTGTAAAAGTGGATAATTTCTTCTGCCCACATCGCCAGAGAAACCAATTGTTTTAGTTTCTCCGTTTTCTATTATCTTAATTATCAGATTTGCAGCTCCTAGCAAATGTCCTGCGGGGTTAAAAGTAACTTCAAAAAAATCATTTGCCTTGAATGGTTTTGAAAAAGGAATGGTGACCATATTTTGCAAACATTCTTCTACTTGGCGGTCAAGAAACAGACCGTCAGCTGTGTATGTTTTTTGATTGCTACTTTTTTTGTATTTTTTTCTGAGTCCTTCTAGCTTTTTTTTGTTAATACTTACTGCGTCAAAAAGTAAAATTTCGGTAAGTACTGCTGTTGGTTTGGTGCAAAGTACCTGCCCATCGTAACCATATTTATAAAGCAAAGGAATATTTCCTGAATGGTCTAAATGGGCATGGGTAAGCAACACTAAATCAATTTCAGTAGGGCTAAATGGGAAAAACTGGTCGTTGTCTGCGCCTTTTTGAGGCTCAAAATCACCTCTTTCCATTTCCATACCACAATCTATTAAAACCGAAAATCCGTTATCAAGTCTAAGCAAATGCATACTTCCAGTTACTTGTCTCGCTGCTCCTAAAAAGGTTATTTGCATTTACTTATGGTTTAAATTATATGGTATTTTTATGTAAAAATGGATTACAAAGTTAAAAAAATATCAGTAAAATAGTATGTTCTTTTATTTTAGTGAGCTGAATTTGCCACAAGTTTTTGTGCTGATTCTTTTATTTTAAGTGAAAATTCATCTTGCAAGGCGTATCTTTTGTTGTATTGCGACCTTTTATTCGATTTTACTTCACTAATATCTTTTCTATAAGGTATTAATGGTAACTCAAACCAGCCTTCTTTTGCCATTTTCCCTCCACATTCTTCCCAAAATGCATCATAATCAAAGGCAATGGTGTGAATCCAATGCAAATGTATGGCGTGTTTTTTTCTGTAAGAATGAATTTTATCTCCGGCTCCATACACTGCTTCAAAATTCAAATGTCGAGCAAATTCTTGTACTGCTGTCACAATCAACACTTTTGGTCTTAAGCCATGCAAGAGTTTTTGAGCTACTTTGGATGTACTATTTTCGTTAAGCATGTGCCCTTGCACACAACCAATTCGAGCCACCCATTTTCCTTTTTCCATTTCTTCTAATGAAAATGCAGCAGCAGCTACCATTCCACCTAATTCTTCGCATCTGAATGAAAAAACCAACTCACCTTCTTTTCTGTATTTGTGGTCATAACCAAGCATTAAGCTGGCTTCTGTGTTTTCTCCTAAAACTAAATTTGCAATTTCAATACCATCTTTTTCGGTAAATACTTTCATAAAATCTTCACCATGCCCAATAATGTATCTGTAAGTATCCAAAATTACTTTCATTCTTCGTTTTTGCGACCACTTTATAGACATATACACCCTAAAAAGCTTGAAATAAAGTTGTGGACGGTATTTAGTAACCACTAAATAGGGTTCTGCAAAAAGTTGGTCAAACCATTTTTGGGTAAGGTTGGGACTTAGAAATGCCCCCACAAAACTCCTAATACGCTGTTTTTTTTGGTATTTCTTTCCATCATTTACACAAGCAGCTGTGGCTATGTCTCTGGCTTTCAATGCTACAGCAATTATTGGAAGTTGATTGATCATATACGGATGTAAATTTAAAAATACCTACAATTTGTAGTATCAAAACTAAATATAAAGTTCTGATTTTTTATATTTCATTTTTAAAAAAGATTGAATTTAAAAAAAATATGTTAGTTTTTTGTCATTAGGAATTTTGTTTTCTGCCTTTTAGAAAATTTAATTGAATTTGCCAATAAATAATTCTTTAAATGAAACATTTCAGTATGATTCACAAGTATAAAAAGAAACATTTTTTTTACTTGGCTTACAGTTCATGAACAAATTTATATTTTGATAGTTTTGTTTATGCAATTGAAATGGGTTATTTTCAACAATCTTTTCATTGCTATATCAGTAATTGATTTTTAAAAAGAAGTGTTTTGTGAAAAATACCGTAAATAAATTGAAGACTCATACATCTACCCTAAATATTGTTGGAGCAGGAATTGCGGGTATTGCCTCAGCCATAAGGCTTTCAAAGCAAGGATATAAAGTTGTAGTATTTGAAAAAAATTCATATCCCGGAGGCAAATTATCAGAATTTACTGTCGATGGATTCAGGTTCGATAAAGGTCCTTCTCTTTTTACTATGCCTCAGCTTGTGGATGAATTAACTGCTTTAAGTGACTACAAAGGCGATTTTAATTATACACAACTCAAAACCCTTACACATTATTTTTACCACGATGGCACCACTATTTTTGCCGATAGCTCGCCTGAGGCTTTTGCAAAAGAATTGAAATTAAAGTTGAATGAAGACGAAAACGCAGTATTAAATCACTTAAAAACCAGTAAGTTTTATTACGATACCACTGCTGATGTATTTTTAAATCAATCTCTTCATAAAGTTAAAAATTTTCTAAATTTAAAAACATTCAAAGCCATATTAAAGGCTTATAAGTTGAATTTGTTTAGTACCATGCATCAGCAAAATGCCAAACAATTTAAAAACCCCAAAACCACACAACTATTTAATAGATACGCCACTTACAATGGCTCAAACCCCTACCAAGCTCCAGCATTACTCAATATTATACCTCATTTAGAATTTGGCTTAGGAGCTTATATTCCTGCAAAAGGTATGCATCAAATTACACAATATTTGTATGAAATGGCATTGTATTGTGGGGTAGAATTTAGGTTCAATGAAAATGTGCAAAGCATTGAAATTGAAAACAATAAAGTGATTGGAATTAAAAGCAATGAACAATTTTATAAAAGCGATTTAGTAATTTGCGATGCCGATATAAATGTGGTGTACAAAAAATTACTTCCTCCACAATATTTGCCTAAAAAACTATTGGCGCAAGAAAAATCAAGCAGTGCTTATGTTTTTTATTGGGGAATAAATAAAGAATTTCCAAATTTAGACTTGCATAATATCTTATTTTCAAATAATTACGAAGAAGAATTTAACTGTTTATTCAAAAAAGAAAAACCTTTTCACGACCCTACTGTTTATATCAATATCACTTCTAAATTTTGTAAAGCCGATGCCCCAGAAGGCCACGAAAATTGGTTTGTAATGGTAAATGTGCCTCACAACAAAACGGGGAGTGAAATTACTTATGCCCAAGAACTTAGGCAAAATGTGATTCAGAAAATAAATACCATGCTTAAAACAGATATAGAAAAGCATTTTGTGTTTGAGAAAATCCTTGATCCACAAGGTATTGAAATTCAAACATCATCATTTGGTGGTTCATTGTATGGAAATGCGAGTAACAACAGGTTTTCGGCTTTTTTAAGGCATCCTAATTTTAGTAATAAAATTAAAGATTTGTACTTTGTAGGAGGAAGTGTACACCCCGGTGGAGGCATACCTTTGTGCTTATTGGGAGCCAAAATTGTAGCTAATTTAATTAAGGACAAAACTGAATAATGGAAAATAGTAAAAAATATTTACTTTACTTTTTAATACTTGTATATGTTTCTGGGGCAATAGGTTATTTGTTTCAGCCTCAGTTTTTTAGTCCGTTTACCCCTTTCACTTTGCTTTATACTTGTTTTGTGTTTCTATTATTTCAAGAAATAAATAATAAAAAATACCTGTTTTCTTTTTTGGCAATTGCACTTATAGGCTATGTAAGTGAGGTAATTGGAGTAAAAACAGGGTTGGTATTTGGGGCTTATCATTATCAATCTGCTTTAGGCTTTAAGGTTTTGGAGGTGCCATTGGTTATCTCTCTCAACTGGGCATTGCTTATCAATATAGGTATTTTGGTGGCAAGTTATTTTTTCATCCATCCCGTAAAACTTGCCTTAGCTTCGGCTTTAATTATCACCATATTAGATGTACTTATAGAGCAAATTGCCACCGATATGCATTATTGGCATTTTGATAGTGGCATTGCTGGCATTCACAATTATGTAGCATGGTTTTTAATTTCATTTTTTACAGCTTTGCTATTTCAGCAAAATATGTTGAAAGGAAATAAAAAAATTGCTTTGTTGTTTCTTGGGCTTCAAGTGTTTTTCTTCGGACTCATTTATTTAAATAAACTTATTAAATTTGTAAACTTATGATACCTGCTTTAATTGTAATTGTAACCTTTATCCTGACAGAGTTTTCTGCTTGGGCCAACCATAAATTTATCATGCATGGCATTTTGTGGTATTTTCATGCAGACCACCACAAAAAAGACCACGATAGTTGGTTTGAGAGAAACGATTTCTTTTTCATTACCTATGCCATACCTAGTTGGTTGTGTATAATGTTTGGTATGATGAATGATTTTGCTTGGTACACTTGGGTAGGTTTTGGAATTGCCTTGTATGGGTTTGCCTATTTTTTTGTGCACGATATTATTATTCATCAAAGATTTAAAATTTTTACAAAATCAACCAATTTATACGTGTTGGCGCTTCGCAGAGCCCACAAAATGCACCACAAACACATAGGCAAACACGATGGAGAAAGTTTTGGTATGCTTTTGATTCATCCAAAATATTTTGCCGAAGCTAAAAAATTGAAACAATCTAAAACCAATTAGATGTCTCAAAACCAACACTATGACTTTATTATTGCAGGAATGGGCTGTGCAGGTCTTTCGCTTGCCATGGAGCTAAAAAATTCTTCGTTGAGTTTTAATAAAATATTACTCATTGATAAAGATTTAAAAAACAAAAATGATAGAACTTGGTGTTTTTGGACCAAAGAAAATAACAATTGGTTTGATGCTATAGTTTATCACCGATGGGATAAGTTTACTTTTAAAAGCAATGAATTAGAGAAAAACTTTCATTTAGCTCCATACAAATACCTTATGATAAAAGGGATTGATTTTTATGATTATTGTTTAACTCATTTAAAATCAGATACACGTTTCGAAATTGTGACGGATAACATTTTAAGCATAAGCTCTTTACCAAATGTAGCAACGCTTCAAACACCCACTCATACTTTTAATGCTCATTATATTTTTAACAGTGCTTTCAGAAAATTAAGTGTTAAAGCCCATCATATCAATTATGTACAACATTTTAAAGGTTGGATTATAGAAACCGAAAAAGAGAGTTTCGATACAGAATGTCCTGTATTTATGGATTTTAATGTTGACCAGTTTAATGATTGTAGATTTGTTTATACCATTCCATTGTCTTCAACCAGGGCATTGGTTGAATATACTGGCTTTTCACCGAATATAATTTCTGATGAAGAGTATGATAATGAGTTAGTTAAATATATTCAAAATCAGCAAAATATTACTTCTTACAAAATATTGGAAACAGAAAAAGGGCAAATTCCAATGGTAGAAAGTGAATTTGTAAATCCTTATGGCAACAGGGTGGTAAACATAGGCACTGCTGGTGGCTGTAGCAAACCAAGTACCGGTTATACTTTTTATTTTATCCAAAAACAAGTACAAGATATTGTCCAACAACTATTATTGCAAAAAAAGCAATTGCATTTACCTAAAAGAAATGCTCGTTTTTTACTCTACGATAAAGTTTTGCTAGAAGTGCTAAATAAAAAACAACTCTCTGCCCAAGCTGTTTTTACCGATTTGTTTAAAAACAATACAATTACTCATTTATTAGCTTTTTTAAACGAAGAATCTACCCTTGTCCAAGATATTCAGATAATGAATTCTGTACCCAAAACACATTTTATTAAGGCATTTTTTAAGAAAATAATCATCTAAAACCAAATTGACCATTTTTTCTATTATTCCTATTTTTCTTGATAATTTCATTGGCTAACACCTTGAAACATATTCATGGTTCGGGTTTTTCTGTTCGTCAGCTAGTACTGTTTCGTCAGTTTTATCGCACATTTCCAAATTACAAACACTTATCGGAATAAAACAAACTTGAAAGTTTTCATTCAATCTGAAAAATAAAATTCCCCCAAATTCCTTATCTTAGCAACTCAGTATTTCACTGAAAACTGATTACTGAAAACTGTAAACTTACAAAAATGCAATTCTCACACCTCCACAACCATACCCAGTTTTCTTTGCTCGATGGAGCTTCTGAAATAGGTCGTTTATTTAAAAAAGCAGCTGGCGACAATATGCCAGCCTTGGCCATTACCGACCATGGAAATATGTTTGGGGCTTTTGAATTTGTGGCAGAAGCTTGGAAAAATACCAAAGTAATTGGCAAAGACGAAAACGGCAAAGACATTGTAACGCCTGTGGTAAAACCCATTGTGGGCTGTGAGTTTTATGTGGTGGAGGACAGATTTATAAAAACATTTACCAAAGAAGCCAAAGATGTACGCTGTCACCAATTGTTATTGGCAAAAAACCCAGAAGGATACAGAAATTTAACCAAACTTTGTTCGCTTGGTTTTATTGAGGGCATGTACAGCAAATATCCTAGAATTGACAAAAGCTTAATTTTACAATATCATAAAGGACTGATAGCCACCACTTGTTGCATTGGGGCTGAGGTTCCAAGAACCATTTTAAAGAAAGGCGAAGCAGAAGGAGAAAAAGTTTTTAAATGGTGGTTGGATTTGTTTGGAGAAGATTATTATGTTGAATTACAACGTCATGATATTCCAGATCAAACCAAGGTAAATGAAGTTTTGTTGAAATTGGCTTTGAAATACAATGTGAAAGTAATTGCCTCCAACGATTCTCACTATGTGGACCAAGCCGATTCCAATGCACACGATATCTTGTTGTGTATCAACACGGGAGAAAAGCAAAGCACACCCACTGTAAAAGATTTTAGTGAAGACGAGAGTTTTAAAGGCAAGCGTTTTGCTTTTTACAACGACCAATTCTATTTCAAAAAAACAGCTGAAATGGAAAAGGTTTTTCAAGATATTCCTTTTTCGCTCGACAATACCAATGAAATAGTGGACAAAGTAGAAGTCTTGAAACTAAAAAGAGACATTTTGTTGCCTAATTTCCCTTTGCCAGACGGTTTTAATATTCACACAAAATCAGAATTTCACAAAGGTTCAGAATTGAAGCCAGAGGTTTTGAATCAGTGGGAATATTTGAAACATCTCACTTATGAAGGTGCCAAAATGCGCTATGGAGAAATTATTCAAAGTACACAAGAACGCCTTGATTTTGAATTATTTACCATCAAAACCATGGGCTTTGCTGGTTATTTTTTAATTGTAATGGATTTTATAAAAGCAGGGCGAGATTTGGGGGTTTTAATTGGGCCTGGTCGTGGTTCTGCGGCGGGTTCTGCGGTGGCTTATTGCATTGGAATTACCAACATTGACCCTATCAAATACGACCTACTTTTTGAACGTTTCTTAAATCCTGACCGTAAGTCAATGCCAGATATTGATACGGATTTTGACGATGAAGGTCGCCAAAAAGTGATTGATTATGTGGTAAAAAAATATGGTAAAGCACAAGTGGCTCACATAGTTACGTATGGCACCATGGCCGCCAAAATGAGTATTAAAGATGTGGCTCGTGTGTTAGATTTGCCCTTGCCAGAAGCCAACGCTTTGGCAAAATTAGTACCTGACACCCCAGGTACTAACCTAAACTGGATACTTAAAGGCCCCATGACTGCCAAAGAGAAAAATCCAGATAGACCAAAGGATAAAATATTGGAAGATGAGCTGAGCCCTGATGATTTAGAAAATGCCAAAAAACTAAGAGAATTTTTAAAAGATACCAATTCATTACAAGGTCAAGTAATTAAAGAAGCCTTGATTTTGGAAGGTTCTGTTCGTGGAACTGGTATTCACGCAGCTGGGATTATTATTGCCCCTGAAGATTTATCCAACATTGTGCCCGTGTGCACTAGTAAGGATATTGACTTGTATGTAACTCAGTTTCAGGGAAAAGTAATTGAAGATGCTGGGGTAATAAAGATGGACTTTTTGGGCTTAAAAACCCTTACCATTATTCGTGATGCCCTCAGAATGATAAAGCGAAATCATGGAATTGATATTGTGATTGATGATATTGATTTAGAGGATGTTAAAACTTATGAGCTTTACCAAAGAGGAGAAACCAATGGTACTTTCCAGTTTGAATCTCCTGGGATGCAGAAACATTTAAAGGACTTGAAACCCGATGTTTTTGCAGATTTAATTGCCATGAATGCCCTCTATCGTCCGGGGCCTATTGCGTACATTCCCAACTACATAGCTCGTAAACACGGCCGAGAAGAAATTGTGTACGATATTCCAGAAATGGAAGAATACCTAAAAGATACCTACGGAATTACGGTGTATCAAGAGCAAGTGATGTTGCTTTCGCAAAAAATTGGCGGTTTCTCAAAAGGTGATGCCGATGTGTTGCGTAAAGCAATGGGTAAAAAAGACCGTGCCACGCTAGATAAAATGAAAACCAAATTTGTGGAAGGTGCCGTTGCAAAAGGACATCCTGAAGACAAATTGAACAAGGTTTGGACCGACTGGGAGGCTTTTGCTCAGTATGCTTTTAACAAATCACACTCCACTTGTTATGCTTTTGTAGCCTTCCAAACTGCTTGGCTTAAAACGCATTACCCTGCTGAATACATGGCTTCGGTGCTTACTCATAACCAAAGTAATATTGAAAAAGTTACTTTCTTTTTGGATGAATGTAAACGAATGGGCATAAAAGTTTTAGGTCCTGATGTGAACGAATCTTTCCGTGTTTTTGATGTAAACAAACAAGGAAGCATCCGTTTTGGGTTGGCTGCCATAAAAGGTACGGGAGATGCTGCCGTGGATGCCATTATTACTGAAAGAGAAAAAAATGGACCATTTCCTGATGTGTATGATTTTGTGAAAAGGGTAAGTTTGCGAACTGTAAACAAAAAAACCTTGGAATGTTTGGCACAGGCAGGTGGTTTTGATTGTTACGAGGAGTTTCACCGAGCACATTTTATGACCCCCACACAAGAGGGTACTTTTATAGAAAAACTCATAAAATATGGCAATGCTTGCCAAAATGAAGTTGCCACCAATCAAAATTCACTTTTTGGTGCCATGATGGGAGGCGAAGGCATGGAAATTACCAAGCCAAAAGCAGGCACTATAGAACCTTGGGACGAACTAGCCAAACTAAGAATTGAAAGAGATTTAATTGGACTTTACCTTTCGGGGCACCCGCTAGACCAATACAAATTAGAATTAGATAATTTTACCACTTGTAGTTTAGACAAAGTACTCACTGATTATCAAGGAAAAGACATCAATATTGGGGGCATCATTACCGTGGTAAATATTAGAAAATCTCAAAAAGGAGACGATTTTGCCATCGTAACCATGGAAGATTATTCTGGCACTTTAGAAATTGCTTTTTTCGGCAATGATTACATCAAATTTGCACCTTACCTCTCGCACGGAAGTTTTATATATGTAAGTGGAAAGGTGGAGAAAAAATGGAAATCAGAAACAGATTATACATTTAAGCCATACGTAATCAAACTGTTATCAGAAATTAAGGACGAAAAAACCAAAGGCCTAAAAGTAGAAATAGACCTAGAGTTACTTGACTATAAACTCATAGACCACATAGAACAACTCACTGCACAGAACACCGGCAAGTACGATTTTGCAGTAAATGTAAAACACAATGGCATGCTGGTAGAATTATTCTCTCGCCGCCTAAGAATAAACCCCACCATTGAATTGATTAAAGAACTAGAACAATATGAGGGAGTTAAGTGTAGGTTGATGGCGTAGGGGGGGGGAGAAAATAAAAACATAAATGACAGATAATTTGAATTATTAATAATAAAATTACAATTAAAAACAAGTGCTAAATATTAATATTTTCTATATTTGCCTATAGAAAAATATTTCAAAATATAGAGCGTTGCTCGAAAGTTTCTCTTAACTGAAAATCGCCAATTTAAAGCACAGAGAAAAACAGACGGAGCGAATGCACCATTATGGGTGTGTTCCTCTTTGCTGTTTTCAATTCTGTGCGGGTGTTTGGCGATACCTCAGTTAAGTTGAGAACATAAAAGCAAGAGGTTCCGCCCTATTTTTTTAACTGTGCTTTGAACCTCAGCACATAACTTACAATTTAAAATGTTTAAAAAAATTACAACCATTGCATCGCTAATATTTATTAGCAATGTTGGTTTTACCCAAACTGTTGACCAACTAAAAAAAGACAACCAAAAATTAAAGGCTGAAAATGAAGCTTTAAAACTTTCAGTGAATGATTTAAAAGCTAAAGTAGATTTATGTAATGCTATTGAAAAAAACAAAGATGTGCAGGTAAAATCATTTACTGATTTTTATGACATTAAAGTTTTAAAATGTAAAGGAAATAAAGGAGAACAAACTGTTACGATTGAATTATTAGTTACTCAAAATAAGGTAAATCAAAGATTTTCTTTTGACTATTCTAATATTTATGCTTATGATCAGTTGGGTACTAAATATTCTTGTTTGAAAATTATAAATTCAAATAATGAATCTTATAATTGTGAAATTCTGACAGATATTCCTATGAAATTTACTATCAAAATAGCAAATGTTTTACCAGGTCTAGAAAGTTTTAAAATTGTAACATCTAAGGTAAGTACCTATAATTTATCTACTTATGATAAAGTTGCAGATGGAGTAATAGAAATTAGAAATCTTAAAATCGAATGGTAATCATGAAAAATACACTTATAAAATTAACATTTCTAATTTCGTTATTAGCGATGTTTTCATGCAAAAAGGAAGTAAGGGAAACAAAATATCCCCTTTCTGAACAACTTTATGATAAATATGAAGTTTCAGAAACAAGTAATGGTTCATTTTTAAAAGATGGTTATTATAAACAATGGCATCTAAATGGTCAAATTAGTATTGATTGTAATTATGATGAAAATAAATAAGATGGAGAATATAAGTCATTTTATGAAAATGGTCAACTACAAGTTGAAAGCAACTATTCTGATGATTCTTTAGATGGTAAATATATAAAGTATTATAAAAATGGTCAAAAAATGAAAGAAGGTCAGTGTGCCAAAGGAAAAGATATTGGCGATTGGAAAATGTGGCATGAGAATGGTCAGCTTGAATATACTTTTCACAAAAATGACAATGGTCTTCTTGATGGCATAACGACTAATTGGCTTTCAGATGGAAAAAAAGTAAGTGAAACAAATTACAAAAATGGAGTAAAAGAAGGCGTTACCATTGAATATTACGATAATGGCAATAAAAAATGCGAAAATATGTATTTTAACGATAAAATTGATGAAAGTAAATCTAAATATTGGGCAGAAAATGGTGATGATTTAAGTAAATTAAAAACAGAAATAATAGGTACTTGGGAAGATGAAAATTCTCAAACTATCTTTTTTGAAAATGGAAATTTTTTAACCAAATGGAATAATGGTCAAAGTGTAAATGGAACCTATGAATTGAAAGCGAATGTTATAAGTAAATCAAATAATTCATTTTTTTCATTATATTCAATGAAAGAAGAAATTATTGAGTATAAAAAAGATAAATTCGTTGTAAGAGACCAAAGTGGAAAGTTGTGGCATTTGAAAAAAATGAAATAATAAATTTATACACCTTTCATTAATTAAAATGCCACCCATTGCTGAGTGGCATTTTTTCTGCCTTGTAAAGTCTTCCTAACAAGTTACCAATCAGACTGCCCAGTGATGGTGTTTTCCACCTCGCTGCCAATTAGAAACATAAACTAAAAATTCTTACACTTGCTATTTGGGAAGATATTTTTGGTGCAAGGTGCAAACACACTGGCAAAGCAGGCATTATCAGTAGTAGAGGGAATACCTTGCATACAAAAGATAGAAAATTATGAAAAAAGATAAATCAAATAACATTGTACTACCAAAGGGATTTGTAATTTCAAATGAAATTGAAAGTAATTATGATAATCAACCACTTTTTATATCAAAAGTGGAAAAAACTAATTTAATATTGAAAACTGTTGGAATTCCAAAATTCCATAAGTAATAGCATTTTAAAAAAACATGAATGCCCCAAAACAACCTCTTTCAAATGTTCAACTGGAATTATTGAAAATTTATTCAACCAATATTTCAGCACCTGATTTAATAGAGCTTAAGGACTTACTTGCAAAGTTTTATGCCAATAAAGCCATAGAACAAGCCAATAAAGTGTGGAATGATAAAAATCTTTCGAACGAAACCATGGACAATTGGTTAAATGAAAACATCTCATAAATTCAACAAATTAATTTAACCTTAAAATATAATAGTTTCTTTTTTTTAATTTTGTAAAAACACCATCAATATGACCATCTCAAGAGGAATTGAAACCAAACTAAACAAAAAAGGGGAAATTACCCACATTACCATTGATGTAAAAAAACACAAGGATATCATCCCTCTTTTAACAGAAAAAGGCTTTATTGAAGAAGATGATTTTGACAAAGAATGGAATAATCCTACTAATATGACCTTGGAGGAGGCGAAAAGAAAAACATTAGCATATATCGATTCTCTGCCATGGAAGAAGTGATAATTTCTTCATTTTTAGAAGAGAAATTATAGAGTCAACATATAATTTCTCATTTAATAAAATATAATCAATATTATAACACAATGAAAACAAGGTTGATAATCCTATTTTCTTTAGCTACTTTAGCTTGTGGCAATGCCACAAACAATAATGAAAAATTACAAAAAACTACAGAGGAAATTATTAACAAAAAAGGAAATACTCTAGAAAAAAGAATCAATTGTCCTGAAGGTTTTGAGAGAAAAACCGCTGAATTATCATCTTTTGCATATTATCTTAGAAACTTGCCATTAAAGCCTGATGGTGAAAAGGTTAAATATTTTAACGGACTAAATAAATACAATGAAGTTTATGTTGCAGTAGTAGATTTGCCTATCTCAAATAAAGATTTACATCAATGTGCTGATGCTGTTATGCGTTTAAGAGCCGAATATTTGTATGCAATTAAAGCTTATGAAAAAATATCATTTACTTTAACAAACGGATTTAAAGTAGATTATGCAGAATGGATAAATGGAAACAGAATTGTAGTAAATGGAAATAAAACTACTTGGAAAAAAACGGCTAATGCATCAAATACTTATAAGGATTTTGGCAGTTATTTAGAATTAATTTACACCTACGCAGGCACTTTATCATTATCTAAGAGTTTAAAAACCAAAAAGATAAATGAAATATCTATTGGTGATGTTTTGATAAAAGGAGGTTCTCCAGGTCATGCCGTAATTGTTGTAGATATGGCTGTTAATAAAGCTGGGGAGAAGGTTTTTTTATTAGCACAAAGTTATATGCCGGCTCAAGAAACCCAAATTTTAAAAAACCCTAAAAATGAGAAATTGAGTCCTTGGTATAAATTAAGTGAAATCAAGAATGATATAATAACTCCAGAATGGGATTTTACTGTTGACCAGCTAAAAACATGGTAATTATAGATTTTGTTAATAAATTTTTAAACTTATCAATATCCCAATTTTAAAAAATCATCAAATACATTTTTAATTTTACTCCAAATTCTCAACCAAGGACGACATCCCTCAAAGGCATCGCCTTCCTTCACAAAATCCCTTCAAATAGCCTCCATTCCACCCAAAATCTTCCAAAAACAAATATGATTTTTTTTACGTAAAGTTGTACTATTTTTATAAAAAGGGCTGTTTTTTACCGTTTACTCAAAATTTTTACCGTTCACTCATTTGTTCTTTACAATCTGATTTTATCGCTATACCTTTGTGATGTAAAAAAATAAAAGACCTAAGTAAATGATAAATAAGGAGTAGAATTTTACATTCATCTAAAAATGAAAATGAAGTCTATTGCTATATTTTGAAAAATATCACTACAAGGTTTTTTGGTAAAATTTGAATATTCTAATAAAACAATAATTCATAAAATAGACTATGGAAAATTCAGTAGCGCAAACAGAAGCTTCAGAAGTTGCAAAAAAAGACGAAGGTAAGAAAAAAGTAAGTTTATCTGATTTTAAAGTGAAAAGCTTTGTTACACAGGTAAAAGTAGATCAAATGCAGTTTTTGAAAACTGCTGGTGGTTGATTTTTACTTACAAAGAACCATACAACTTTAAATCAAAAATGAGTGGCTTAACAACACCACTCATTTTTTCTCAAACACTCCCTTAAATCAATCAAATATTTTATGGAAAACACCATTCCAGCCCTTCACAAAGAAAGGTGGGTGCTAGCGTATGTCCCAATTTTAGACAATTACGAAAACTTATTGTGCAAAGAAATTATTCCCATTGCCAATGAAGTGCTCAAACAAAAACGTGCTTCTGACTTTATTTTCAGAAGAGAAGGCGAAAACAAGTTGGCTTTGTATTTTCACACAAGTCCTTATAATAGTGAGCGTTATATAAAACCTACATTGTTTGAAAAACTTGGCAAAAACAAAATTGAATACAAAGATTACTGCATTTTATACCATGGATCTGGCAATGAAGCAGATTTGGCAGAAATGCTTTTGCCTTTCACTTCTAGAATTGTGAGCACTTTGATGGGCGAAAAAGGCAAAGAATGGAGCACAGAAGCATCAATAGAATATGCCTTGCCTATGCAAATTGCGTTGGTGCATTCATTTGGTTTATCAAGAAATGATATCAGCGTATTTTACAGCTATTTGGTTAGAGAAGGCTTGGCAAATTTAAACCTTGATGGTGTGCCAAGACCTGACGAATGGAGAAGCGGATTTGTGGAAATGTTGGAAAGTAATTTTCAAACGCAAAGCGAAGCCTTGGTGGGATATGCTGATTATCTGATGAATAGCCTTTCTAATAAAGAGGAGTTTGAAGAAGAATGGATGAACGAATGGAGAATAAAATGCGAGGCTGTATCTGGCATATTTGATTTGCAAACCGATGAGCAACGTCGTTTACCTGAAGATTTTAAGGTGAATCCTGCACTTGGTGTTTCGGAACATATCCAGAAAAAGTGGCCAATGTTGCATGAATTAACCATGTTTATTAATAGCCAAATGGGGATGGAATTGTTTTTCCAGTTCAATGTATTTCATATCATAAGCCGTTGTGCAGAGATTTTGGAAGAAACAAACGCTGTTGCAGAATAATATATCAAACTGAAAATCAATATGAAAAACTATAAAATATCATTTTGTACGGTTTGTATGAATAGGCTACATCACCTAAAACAGACTTTGCCCAAAAACATTGCTGATAATGGTGATTACCCCAATATTGAGTTTGTATTGCTTGATTATAACTCAAGCGATGGCATGGAAGAGTGGGTAAAAGCTGAATTTAAAGAAGAAATAAATAGTGGCTTAGTTACCTATTTTAAGGTAGAAGATGTTGAATATTTCGACAGAAGTCACTCTAGAAATATGATGTTTAAATTGGCAACAGGCGATATTATTTGCAACATAGATGCTGATAATTTCACTGGTGAGAACTTTGCCAACTACATCAATACAGTATTTAATGAAAAAGAAAATATTGTATTATTAACCGATACCAAAAGAAGATATTACTACATAAGAGATTGTATAGGAAGATTTTGTGCCAAAAAAGAAGATTTTGTTGCCATAGCAGGATATGACGAAAGCATGAAAGGCTATGGCCTTGAAGACGACGATTTGTACGAACGTTTGCTAGCACTAGGCAGAGAAGAAACCTTGATTACTGATTTTAGTTTTTTACAAGCCCTGAAACATGGCGACGAAGAAAGAACTAAAAATGAGTTTTATACATCAAATGTACATTCGTTTTATGTTTCATACATCACACCTGAGAGGTCGAAAGTAATATTTTTATACAAAGACCATACTTACAACAAAGGTTTTATTTTGGCCGACAATACCAGCTTTGTAACCTTAAAAATAGAAGGAAATGTTTGGGAAAAAGGCACTTGGGAAGAAACCGAAAAAGGTTTTGTTTTGGTAGATGAAGTAGCACAAAGCACCATATACTTCAAAGAATCAGAAAAAATAATTCATTCAAAAGTAAGCGGACATACCTATTACAAAATTGAAAACAAAGCATTTTTGGCATCGCTTGAGTTGCAATTGCCTTTAATTACCAACAAAGGCAGGTACTTGCTCAACAAAGAAAATGCTGATTATAAGGTAAATGCAAACGGTTTTGGAAAAGGAAAAGTAAAGAAAAACTTTACTTCGGAACTAATGTCAATTTAAAATTTTAAGATTGAATTTTCATTGAAATATTACAAAATCAATAATAAATAAATCGAAGGCAGAGTTTTTAAGTCCCTCTCTTTTGGAGAGGGATTTAGGGTGAGGCTTTTAAAAATTACATTTAAAAATATGGAAAATAAAGAAAAATGGGTATCGGTAGCTTTTTATTACGATAACTTAGAAAAAATATTAGTAGAAGCAGTAACTCCTTTAACAGAGGTTCTTAAAGAAAAAGAATTGGTATCGAAGGTGATATTTAATCGCAATTGGGACAGAGGTTTGCACTTGTTATTGTTGCTTAAAACCACCCAAGAAAATTTTGATACCACCATCAAACCATTGTTTAGCACTACCATCAAAACCTATTTTGATGCCAATCCTGCTCCGCAAAAAGAAGTAGAATTGCCTGTAAACGACTGGTTTTTACCTTTCCCAATGAATCATGTACAATTTAATGATCATTTTTTGGTGGATGTAATGGAAACTGGAGGCTTGCAAGCAGCCGATGTAGCCGATGATATTTTGGCTTCTTCATCTGCCATTGTAACCGAATTTATAAAAGAAAGCGAAGGCGAATGGAGCCCAGAAGGAGGTATTGGAGCTGCAATTCAATTGCATTTAGGTTTGGTACATTCATTTGGTTTTGATGCAGAGCAAGCTGCACTTTTCTACGAAAAAGGCTTTGAAAGCATGTTAGAAATTACCCAAGGTGGCGATGGTGAAGAAGATTTTCAAACTAATCTTATTGCAGGTTTGTACGACAATTTTCAAGAACAAAAAGAAGGCTTAGTAGGTTTTGGTGAATATATTTTAAGTTCACTAAACGAAGGCGAAGAGTTTGAAGATGAATGGTTTAACAATTGGGTAGCAAAGGCTAAAGAGGCAAATGCACAAATTGAAGCCTTGCAACAAAGTGGTAAATATGTGGTGCCAGAGAAATTTGAAGTAAACGAAAAACTCTCTATTTCAGCATCTCAACAAGAAAAATGGCCAGTAATTGAGTATTACTTAAGAGGTATCAACAGCCAGTTAGGCATTACCAACATTTACGAACTCAACTTGATTTACACTTTAAAAGAAACCACAAAGGAAATTGCGCTTAGTGTTTAGAGGCCTCTCCCTAACCCTCTCCCAAGGAGAGGGAACAAGATACGGCACTTATCACTTCTCACCTTTCACTTCTCACTTAATTAAATGAATAAAATATCTTTTTGCACGGTTTGTATGAATAGAATTCATCACCTGCAACAAACATTGCCCCAAAACATAGCTGACAATCAAGATTATAACAATATAGAATTTATAGTATTAGACTACAATTCTACAGATGGATTGGAAGAATGGATCAAAACAGAAATGGCAGAGCATATTGCTTCTGGTGTGTTGAAATATTTCAAAACCACTCAACCTGCTTATTTTGATAGAAGTCATTCAAGAAACCTGTTGTTCAAATTAGCTACTGGCGATATTGTTTGCAACCTTGATGCTGATAACTATACTGGCAAAGGATTTGCAAGTTATATCAATCAAGAGTTTGAAAATCAAGAAAATATATACCTAGTTGCCGATACCAAAAAACGCTTTTATTTCTTAAGAAATGCCTTTGGTCGTTTTTGTGTGAAAAGAGAAGATTTTATGGCATTGCGTGGCTTAGATGAAAAAATGAAAAGCTATGGCTCAGAAACTGTAGATTTTTATGAAAGACTAGAAATGGCGGGCAAAAAAGAAGTAGTGATTGAAAACACACATTTCTTAAAAACCATTAGTCATGGCGACGAAGAAAGAATCTCTAATGAGTTCTTTTTGAAATCGTTAAAACAATTCTACATCAAATATATTTCTACCGAAGAATCTGAAATATTGTTCTTGTACAAAAACAATACTTTTGAAAATGCTTTCATTGTGCCAGAAAATGTGAATGCACATTTACCTGCCACTTTAAAAGAAGGAACATTGAAAAAGGGCACTTACGAAGATTTTGAGAAAGTAATTTCATTGAATTATTCAGATAATAGTCAAAGAAATTTATTGGTAAATGACAAAACTTTGTCTGATGTAGATGCCAAATTCTACTTACTCGACGACCCAAGATTCTTATTGCATGTAGCTAAAAACTACGCATTTATCACCAATGTTGAAACGCTTACTTCCAACAAAAAAGAAAACAAAATGGTAGTAAACGACCTTGTTTTTGGACAAGGAGTAGTGTTGAAAAATTTTGAAGAAACGGTAGAGGTTTAAAAGCCTCTCCCTAAATCCCTCTCCCAAGGAGAGGGACTTGAAGTTACTACTACTTCGAGGTATAAATAATTTGAAGACTTTAGTAATCTCGCTCCCCTCTCTTTTGGAGAGGGGCTGGGGGTGAGGCCTTTATGAAGATTAATTAATATAGGTTAATAGCTTAGTATTTTAGGTAGATAAATTACTCTAAACGCTGAACTCTAAACCCTTAACTAAATAAAAAGTGTTTAAAAAGAAATTCGATTTTTACTTTCAGCTAGATGCCATGGATTGTGGTGCTACCTGTTTAAAAATGATTGCAAAGCATTATGGTAAAACTTTTGCCATTGAAACCCTAAGGGAAAAATGTTTTGTAAACAGAGAAGGGGTATCCTTGCTAGGAATTAGCGATGCCGCCGAAAGTATTGGTATGCACACACTTGCAGCCAGATTGTCCTATAAAAATTTGGCAAAAGAAGCTCCCATGCCTTGCGTGGTGCACTGGAGAGAACGCCATTTCTTTATTGTAATTGAAATCAAAAAAGACATTGTGTATGTGGCAGATCCTGCACATGGTTTAATCACTTTCACTGCCGAAGAATTTCAAAAAGGTTGGTTATCAGCCACTGGCGAAGATGAAGAAGAGGGTTTTGCCCTGTTTTTAGAGCCTACACCTGCTTTTTATGAAGAGGAAGAAGAGAATACAAAAGAACGTAAAATAAAAGGAATTAAACGTTATGTGGCGTATTTAAGACCTTACCAAAAATACTTCTTCCAGTTGTTTTTGAGTTTGGCTGTGGCTACTGGTATCTCTGTAATTTTGCCTTTCTTAACACAATCTATTGTGGATGTGGGGGTTAACAACCAAGATGTAGGCTTTGTGTATTTAATTTTGGCAGCTCAGGTGGTGTTGTTTTTAAGTAATAAAGCAGGTGAAATTATCCGAAGCTGGCTCTTATTGCACATGACCACCAGAATCAATATCTCCATTATTTCAGATTTCTTGGTAAAATTAATGAAACTGCCCGTTTCATATTTCGAAAAGAAAACCCCTGGGGATATTATGCAAAGGTTAAATGACCACGGAACCATTCAAGCTTTCTTTACAGGTGCCTCTTTAGAATTTATCTTTACCATTGCCAATGTATTGGTATTTGGTTCAATATTAGCCTTTTACGATACTGTAATATTTGTTATTTACTTAATTGGTACTTTGGCATATTTTGGTTGGGTGTTGCTTTTCATGAAAAAGAGAAAAGAGTTGAATTACAGATTCTTCGACCAAGCCATTATGAATCAGAACAATACCTTGCAATTGGTTACGGGTATGCAGGAAATAAAACTGCAAAACTGCGAACGCCAAAAAAGATGGGAGTGGGAAAGAATTCAGGCTAAGAATTTCAAATTGGGAATTATGAGTAATACTTATACCCAAATTGAACTTACAGGTGCTAACATAATCAATGAGTTAAAGAATATTTTATTAACTTTTTATGCAGCCAGTTTGGTAATTGAAGGCGAAATGACTTTGGGGATGATGTTGGCGGTTTCTTACATAGTAGGTCAGCTAAACTGGATTGCACCAGGCGTAATCAACTTTATGCACTCAGCGCAAATGGCACAGTTAAGTATTGAACGTTTGGCAGAAATTCATGATGCCGACGATGAAGAGAAAAAAGAACAGTTTGCTACAGTAAGCTTAGAAGAACCTAAAGACATTGTAATCAAAGATTTAACTTTCCAATACGGTAGCGAACGTTCACCTTATGTGTTCAACAAATTAAACCTTACCATTCCAAAAGGAAAAGTGACTGCCATTGTAGGTTCTAGTGGTAGTGGAAAAACAACTTTGTTAAAATTATTATTAAGGTCATACAACATTACCGAAGGAAGCATAAATTGGGGAGAAGACCTTGATATTAAAAACATTAGCTTTAGAGAATGGCGTAAAAAGTTTGCTGTGGTAATGCAAGAAAGTTATATTTTTTCTGATACCATTGCCAAAAACATTGCCATTGGCGAAGAAATTATCAATAAAGATAGATTGAAATACGCCACTATTGCGGCCAATATTAGAGAATTTATTGAAACTTTACCCATTGAGTACAACACCAAAATTGGTAGCGACGGTGTGGGATTAAGCCAAGGTCAAAGACAAAGGGTATTATTGGCAAGAGCTATTTACAAAAACTCTGATATTCTGTTACTTGACGAAGCCACCAATGCCCTTGATGCCAACAATGAAAAGGTGATTATCAATAATTTGAATGAATATTTCAAAGGTAAAACAGTGGTGGTGGTAGCCCACAGATTAAGTACTGTAAAAGACGCCGACCAAATTGTGGTGCTTGAAAAAGGTCAAATTGTGGAACTTGGCAATCACGAACAATTGGTAGAAGCCAGAGGAGCTTACTATAATCTTATCAAAAATCAATTAGAACTAGGATCGTAATGGCAGAAATAGAAGATAATATCCGTAGGTCAGAGGAACTGAACGAGATTTTGGGCAAAATGCCCAATTGGGTTATTCGTTATGGTAGTGTGGTGGTGTTTTTTATATTTATTGTGCTGGTGGTTTCCACCTTTGTAATTCAATATCCTGATACACTGTCTGGTAACATTACCATTACTTGCGAAACCCCTCCTGCCAATTTAGTGGCAAGAACTGGTGGCCGAATTACTTTGCTTACCAAAGATGGCAAACCTGTAAAAGAAGGCGATTTTATAGCTGTGATTGAAAACACAACTTCAGAAAAAGAAGTGGAAGTGCTAAGAGGCAACCTGCCTGCTTATGAGCTAATTGCAGAAGATCCCATTGCATTAATCAGTGAAAAAATCAACCTGCCAAATAGTGTAAACTTAGGCGAAATTCAGCCTTCGTATAACAGTTTCAAAAATGCTAGCGAAGAATATATTTTGTTTTTACAGTTAAAACTGAATCAAAGCAAAATTGTAGCTTATAAAAAACAAATTGATGTGTTGTATAAGCAAAGAGCATTGCTAACCAAAAAAGAAACTATTAGCAACAGAGAATTGCAGTTGTCTCATAATCAATTAAAAAATGACTCTGTTTTGTTCATTAAAAAAGCCATTTCTAAATTGGATTTAGACAAAACAGAAAGCAATTATATTAAATCTGTAAATGCCAATCACCAAATTCAGGAGGATATTTTAAGAAATGCTGAGGCTTTACACAAATTAAATGCATTGATTGATGAGCTCTTTTTATCGAGCAAAGATGAAAAAAGCAAACTAGAAATGAAGTTAAAAACTGCATTTAAAGACCTGAAAACCAATTACAAACTTTGGGAACAGAAATATGTAATCACTGCCCCAACTGATGGCACTGTTTCGTTGTATGAATATTGGAACAATAACCAAGTGGTTTCGCAAGGTGATGAAGTGGCACACATTGTAACCAATGCTGATAACATTTTCGGAAAACTTTACATCACTGGTGCCAAGTTTGGAAAAGTGAAAAAAGGACAAAGAGTAAGAATTATTTTAGACAATTATCCAGCTCCAGAATTTGGTGCCATTATTGGAAAAGTTGAATCAATATCAGCAGTAAACAAAGAAAATGTGTACGCCATCAACGTTACTTTGCCCGAAGGTTTGGTTACCAATTACAAATTCAAAATAGACTTCACCCACGAAATGAAAGGCTCGGGAGAAGTTGTAACAGAAGAACTTAGCTTAATTGAAAGAATATTCTACAAATTCAGAGAATTGTTTGTAAAAGAACCACACTTTAAGAAAGTTGTCAGTAATCAGTAATCAGTTTTCAGTAAGTTTCTAAAATTACTGACTAATGAAAACTAAAACTAAAACTGACCACTGAAAACTGAAAACCGAAAACTTAAAAAAATGAAGATAGCCGCCATTTGTATTCTTGAACCAAAGAGTTCATTTGTACAACAATCAATACAATGTTTTCAAAATCAGACCTTTGAAAATAAAGAACTTTGGGTAATGTATCGTAACAATGACGAAAAGTCCATTGAAATTGCAAAAAAATACGATACTGACAACCATATTTTATTAAAAGAAGTTGCCAATGGCGTAAGTCATATTTGGTTGCAAGAATATACATCCAAAGCAGATTCAAATCTGTTTTTTGTAGAAGTGCAAGCCATTCATTTTGCTAACAAAGGCAAAATCAGAAACTTAGCCAATGCACTCACCTCTGCCGAATATTTTTGCACTTGGTCGCCAAATGCATTTCACGCAGCCGACAGAATGGAGAAACAATTCAATTTCACCACTTTTGTAGATAAACCTGCCAATGTGCTGGCAAACGTAACGGTCTATAATCAATTAAACTCATTGGCAAGCATTTCATTGCCAAGAGAATACGGATTTATCGAAACCTTATTTGCTAAAAAAGACACTTTGGTTTTTCCTGACTTGGAAACAGGAGAAGAATTTGAAGTGCAAAACACCCTTTTTAATTATAACAAAATAAGTGTGCTTGACGAGCCTGCACTTTACACCCAAATAGGTGATTTTGATACAGATACCTTATTTTTCAAAACTTATTCAGCAGAGGAATCTGAAGAAATAAGAAAAAAATTAGGCACTAAAAAAGTGTATGATGGGGTTTTGAGCCTTGGTGCTTGGTGCCAAGTAGGGGCTGCCATTCGCAATCACCAACTTACATTTATCAATTCTCCCATTCATAATTTTGGAATTAAAAATTGGGCTAACATCATTGATATTTTAGAAGACCGTTTCGATGGCTATTGGGAAAGAGAAAATATGGCAATTGGCAAAACCGATTTTCAATATTCTGCCCAGTACAACGACGAAAGAGACGTGTACAAAGTGTATTGTAACAAATACAATATGATTAGTAATCACCACTTTGATGCATGCGACAATACTGCCGAAGAACTTAAAACATTTGATGCATTTAAAGAAAAAATAGACCTTTTGTCTGAAATATTTTTGGTACAATGCCGTGAATATGAAAGAGTTTTGTTTTGTTTAAAAGTGATGAGTGCTCCTGAAGTTACCACCATTAGCAAAGAAGAAATCTTGAGATTGGTAAAAGTATTGAACGAACTAAGAGAAGGAAAAGCTTATGACTTGAAAATGTCGGTACCAGAAGCCAATCTTGCAGAAGTACAAGCATGGATAGCCGAAGAAAATTTATCGCAAGTTTCTGTTTGTCCTTGGAACATAGAATGGAACAACGACAAAGACGACATTGAATGGCAATTTATGCTTGGAGATGCCCAATTGGCCGAAAACTATTTCCCAAGACTAAACACAGAAATTATTGGTTTAGAGGAAGTTTCTTATACTCATATTCATTATTTGAATTCGTAAATTATTAACACATTAAACTAAAAGTCCATCCCCTTTGGGGAGGGATTTAGGGAAGGGCTACTATGAAAGACAAAATCACTTGTATGTGTATCACACACAATAGAGTTCATTTACTGGAACGTTCAATGAACTGCTACAAAAATCAGACGCATGAGAACAAAGAACTGATTATTCTTCATACCAACGATGATGTACTTACAGCTCGTTTCTCTGAAGAAAATAATCATCAATACCATAGAATAAAACTTACTAATCTTCACAATACCAAAGGCTTATTGCTCCAAAGCGTAAAAGATGCTGAAAAGTATTACGACGATTTTAAACAAGGAGAAAAAGTAAGTATTAAAACCAAAAACAAAGGCTATATCAGTTTCGATGGCAAAAACTTGTCATTTTCTGAAACGGTAGGTAAAACTGAAATTTTCTCCTACATTAAACACGACGATAAAGTTTTTATTAAGTGGAAAAGAGATAAATTTCTTGTATTCAATGAAAATGAGGGTGTTGAAACTTTCACGATTGTAAAGGGAAAACCAGAATTTGCTCAATTCAAAGCCATTATTTTAGTTGATACTTCTGTAAAACTAATTCCTTACCATAAAACCGAAGGCGAGGCTACCTTGCAAGAAGAAGGCTGGTTGGTGGAGCATTTGAATGAGGTGGAATCTGATATTACCATCATCGAGGTGCATTCAGACCCAGCAGTAAGTTTGGGCAGTAAAAGAAATTTGGTGCTAAAATTAGCCAAAGGCGAACATGTTTGTATCTGGGACGATGATGATTGGTACGACAATAACCGCTTAAGCCACCAACTTGGTTTTGCACAATTTATGGGTAAACCAGCTTCGTCACTTATCAGCGTTTTCCTTTACGACCACCACACCCACAAAGGATATCATGCACATCCGCGTGAAGACGGCTGGGAACCAAGTTTATTGTGCAAAAAAAGTGAATTTGGTTGGTATTCAAACCTTAACAAAAGAGAAGATACACCAGTACTAAAACGACTATTTACGGAGAATAAATTAGCCGTTATGGACGATCATTTATTGTATATTTACAATATCCATACTGGTCGTCAGGGTGCAAATACTTGTAGCACAGAACATTTCCTAAATATAGTAAACAGCCCAAGAACATCCAGTGCCTCTGTTGAAGAAGTGGAATATGTAAGAAATGCAGTAGGAATTGAGGTTACTTTGTAAATTTTGAATGCTGAATTTTGAATTTTGAATGAAAATCAAATGGAAATTTTATCAAACTTCACATTGGTCATAAACAAAAAGTAAAATAAACTAATATTAAAATAATACAATGTCACATACATTTAAAATTCAAAATTCAAAATTTAAAATTGGTTTGTTTTTCAAGTCTAGAATTCAAAATTTAAAATTTAAAATTCAAAATTGGTTTGTAGCACTACTTTGTACCCTATACTCAGTACTCAGTACTCCTGCCTATTCCCAAGAAAACTACACCTTCAACAAGTGTTTAGAGCTAGCCATAAAGCAAAACACTGGTTATAAATACGATGAGTTGGAATTTCAAAAGGCTGTTATTTCTCAAAATACCATGGCTTACAATCGCTTACCAGATTTGAATGGCAATGTGAACACTTCATTAAATAACGGTAGAGCCTTAGATCCACTTACTTATAACTACAACACCCAAACATTTTTATACAACAATGCTTCATTATTAAGTAGTTTAAAACTCTACGAAGGCAACAAATTAAACCTTCAAATTGGGAAAGCTAATTTGTATGCCAACATACAACAATACAAATTAGAAAACACCAAACTCAACATTACCAAGGATTTAGTTTCGGTTTATGCTGATATTTTAATGCAGCAAGAGCTGATAAAACTATGGACCAACAGAGTGACGGTTTTAAATCAACAAAAAGAAAAAATACAATTATTGGTAGATGGAGGCAGAAAAACCCAAGCTGCCGTGTATGAAATTGACATTGAAATTAGTAAATCATGGCAGTTTGTGGATGAATTGAATTATCGCTTGGCAATGGCACAACTTCGTTTAAAAAACATCTTAAATGTGCCTTTTCAAGAAAAAATTACTACCGATAATAGCTTGAATGCCAAACTAAAAATTGATACAACAAATAATTACAACAACGAAAAACTTGATGCCATTATTCTCAATACTGCAAGTTTTAAAGAAGCAAATTTGCAAATTACCTTGGCGCAAAAAGACCTTCGATTGGCAAAAAGCGGCTACAGTCCTTCCATCACATTAAATGGAGTTTTGGCAACAGGCTATTCAAGTAAATTTAATGCCACAGCCATTACAGAAACCAATACCTTTACTAATCAGTTCAGAAACAACTTCTTCCAAAATGTATCGGTGAATATTTATGTGCCTATTTTTAATAAATTTCAAACCAAGGCCAATGTAAATAAATATAAAATTGCTTCACTTCAGAGCAATGAATTGCTGAGCCAAAGAACCAATACCTTGAGAGAATTGGTTGTAAACCAGCACAATCAGTTAAAATTTAGTGCAAAAAAATACTTTCATGTTCAGAATGCATTAACCAATTACGAAGCCATTTTAGATGAAACTTTACTAAACTACAATGCTGGTAAAATTGATTTATTTGAATATCTCTACAAACAACAACAAAAATTCACCCTTGAGCAAAGCAAAATAGAGCTCAAATACAACTACCTAGTTGCCCAAAAATGCCTAGAACTTTTTGAAAAAGGAACAGTTTCTTGGGAATAAAGAAAAACGCTGCCAAGGTTTTGAACCCTATACTATTTTAATTTGGGATGCCATACAATGCAGTTTTCATGCTTTAAAAAGGCTTTTGAACGTTATTCAAAGGTATTTGAATGTTATACAATAACCTTTGCATGCCAAAAAAAGGCATTTTGCCATTAGAAGGTTTTAAAATGTTAGACAAGGTGTTTCTAAAAACTACCAAACAAAAAATTTCCCTCGGATTTCTATGACAAAAACAAGCTAAGCAGTATAAGTTTTATTATATTTTCTATTTTGATTAACACAAGCAAAAATGCGATGAATCAGTTTG
>Ga0214921_10001663_pt1 | contig 37388 bp, 37 predicted proteins | sample LL1505_MetaG_FD_177992 | JGI IMG/M metagenome (GOLD analysis project Ga0214921, IMG submission 177992) | Freshwater microbial communities from Lake Lanier, Atlanta, Georgia, United States - LL-1505 | ecosystem: Environmental > Aquatic > Freshwater > Lake | place: USA: Georgia | collected...
TCAATGTTTTGGAGAAGAATCGTATTGAGTTGGCTCACGGCCTTCGCAGCCCAGTAATAACGGCGCATTAACTCCTCGCTGGCAAGTCGACCAGATTCTTGATGAATACCGGTTTGTTTGGCAAGACCTGCTTGAAGATCAAATACCAAAACATCCTGGCGGCGCTTGGCAAGTAAATGCAAATTCGCTCGAATGTTTTGCAGTAACTTCTGATTGCGACTCAGTTCTTTGAGCTCGCGTTCTGTAATTAAACCCCGTTTAAATAAATCGGAATAGCTATTGCCTAGCGAAGCTGCTTTACTGACCCACAAGATGATTTGAAGATCACGTAAGCCCCCTGGACTCTCTTTACAGTTTGGCTCGAGTGCGTAGGGAGTTTCTTGATACTTGTAGTGCCGCTGCTGCTGTTCCAATAACTTTGCCTGGAAGAAGGTTTTGGGATCCATTGCCTCATCGAAGCTGCGCTTAAATAATTTGAATAGGCCGCGATGACCACCCAATAAGCGGGCTTCTAACACTGAGGTGCGAACTGTAATGTCGTGTTGCGCCTCGGATAGGCATTCCGAAAGAGTACGAACAGCCGAGCCAATTTCTAGACCAGAGTCCCAACAGAGCGCAATAAAAGATTCAAGATTGGACTGCAACTCAGGATCAGTGCTTCGAGCGTCATCAAGCAAGATCAAGATATCAATGTCTGAGTATGGAAATAGTTCAGAGCGACCATAGCCACCAACGGCTAGCAAAGCAGCATCCGTACTGAGATTGCAGCGATTCCATAAATCCAGAAGTTGTTGGTCAGTTGCTTGCGTTAAGCGTTGCATCAATTTGCCGACGTTCTGATGAGCTAAAAAATCAGAACACGCTAATGAGCGAGCATTTTTGAGTGGATGGGATTCCGAACTCATGGCCAAATTTGCAAGGATGAAGTAAAACTAAGCAGCGATTGCGGTTGGTCGATAGCTTAGGTTGCCAACACAAGCGGGAGCCTTGGGCGTATCTGCAGACCAGGTTAATACCTCAACGCCATGTTGAGTGACCAAAACGGTATGCTCCCATTGTGCTGACAGGCTGCGATCTTTTGTTTTCACAGTCCATTGATCCGGCATCGTCCGAATCTCGCGTCGACCGGCATTGATCATTGGCTCAATCGTAAAGGTCATCCCCTCTTCTAACACTTCTCCCGTACCTGGCTTTCCATAATGAAGAATTTGAGGATCTTGATGAAATACCTTGCCAATACCATGGCCGCAGTATTCGCGCACCACCGAATAGCCAGCCTGTTCGGCATGCGATTGAATTGCAAAACCAATATCGCCTAGGCGAGCTCCGGGTTTAACTTGGGCAATACCAAGCCACATGCATTCAAATGTAATTTGATTGAGCCGTGTAGCAAGGATTGAAATGTCACCGACCGCAAACATCCGACTGGTATCCCCGTAATAGCCGGCTTGGGTGATTACCGTAATATCCAAATTGACAACATCCCCATTTTTCAGCACCTTGTCACCTGGAATGCCATGGCAAATGACATCATTCACTGAGGTGCAGATCGATGCCGGAAAGGGGGGGTAGCCTGGAGGTTGATAGTTCAGTGGGGCCGGAATGGTGTGTTGAACATCGCGCATATAAGTGTGGCAAAGGCGATCTAGTTCCCCCGTGCTAACTCCGGGTTTGACAAAGGGGCCAATGTAATCGAGAACCTCGCTCGCTAGGCGGCCAGCTTCTCGCATCCCTTGCAGGTCTTTTTCATCAGTAAATACACTATGCATAGGTCATATTATGGCCGAATCCGATCGATATCGAGTAATTGATTGATCACTAGTGGATTGATATTTAAGGTATAATTTTTTAATCGGTCTCATGGTGAGACCGAAATCCCAGATCAAGCCATCCAGGGTGGCGCTTTTAAGCGCAGTCAGGACTTGATCTTAGAACCAACCCTTAGGAGATTGTAATGTCAGTGACAATGCGTGAAATGCTGGAAGCTGGGTGCCATTTTGGTCACCAAACGCGCTTCTGGTCCCCCAAGATGGCCCCTTATATTTTTGGCCACCGCAACAAAATTCATATTATTAATTTAGAGAAGACCCTGCCCATGTTTCAGGATGCCCTGAAATTTGTGCGTCAGGTGGCTGCTAATCGTGGCACGATTCTCTTTGTTGGCACCAAGCGCCAGTCGCGAGAAATTATTGCCCAAGAGGCGACCCGCGCTGGTATGCCATACGTTGATAGCCGTTGGCTTGGAGGTACGCTTACCAATTTCAAAACGGTTAAAGGCTCCATCAAACGCTTAAAAGACATGGCTGCCGCAAAAGAGGCTGGCGATTGGGAGAAGCTCTCGAAAAAAGATGCCCTCACCAATGAGCGCGAGTTTGATAAGTTACAGAAATCACTTGGCGGAATTCAGGACCTCAATGGTGTCCCCGACGCCATTTTTGTTGTAGACGTTGGTTATCACAAAATCGCTATTACTGAAGCAAATAAGTTAGGTATCCCAGTAATTGCCGTGGTGGATACTAACCATTCTCCAGAGGGTGTTGATTACATTGTTCCTGGTAATGATGACTCGAGTAAAGCGGTCATTCTTTATGTTCGTGGAATCGCAGATGCCATCCTAGAAGGTAAAGCAAATGCTGTGCAGCAAGTCTTGGACTCGGTGAAAGAGGGCGATGAAGAGTTTGTTGAAGAAGGGAAGGAAGACTGATGCCCGCGATTACTGCAGCAATGGTTGGCGAACTCCGCGCCAAAACCGATGCCCCCATGATGGAGTGCAAAAAAGCATTAACGGAGGCCGATGGTGATTTAGCCAAAGCCGAAGAAATTCTGCGCGTGAAGCTGGGAAGCAAAGCCAGTAAAGCCGCCTCACGAATTGCCGCAGAAGGTGTCATTGTTTCCTATATTCAGGGAACAACCGGTGCTTTATTAGAAGTGAACTGCGAGACTGATTTCGTATCGAAAAATGATGACTTCTTAGCGTTTAGTAATGGCTGTGCCAAACTGGTTGCCGAGAAGAATCCTGCAGATGTCACCACATTAGCTACTCTTGAGCTCAATGGTAAGCCTGTCGAAGCCGTGCGCACTGAGTTGATCGGAAAGATCGGTGAGAACATGAACCCCCGCCGCTTTAAGCGTTTTACTGGTGGCGGTCAATTGGTTTCTTATCTCCACGGTAACCGAATTGGTGTAATGGTCGAGTTTGAGGGCGATGCAACAGCAGCAAAAGATGTCGCTATGCATATTGCGGCAATGAAGCCCGTTTCTCTATCAACTGCGGATGTTCCAGCAGAAAATATTGCTACCGAGCGCAAGATTGCTGAGCAAAAAGCATTGGAGTCGGGCAAGCCGGCCGATATCGCTGCCAAAATGGTTGAGGGTTCAGTGCAAAAGTATTTAAAGGAAGTCTCTTTGTTAAACCAAGCCTTTGTAAAGAACGATAAGCAAACCGTTGAGCAAATGCTAAAAGCAGCTAATACGACGATTAAATCCTTCACTCTGTATGTGGTAGGTGAGGGAATTGAAAAGCGTCAAGACGATTTTGCTGCGGAAGTCGCTGCCCAAGTTGCTGCTGCAAAGGCAACTGCGTAAGGTATATGCCGGGATATCAACGCGTTCTACTGAAGTTGTCGGGCGAGGCCCTGATGGGTGATGATGCCTATGGAATCAATCCGAAGACGATTGATTCCATGGTTACCGAAATCGCTGAAGTGGTTCAACTGGGTGTTGAAATCGCGATCGTAATTGGCGGCGGCAATATCTTTCGTGGGGTAGCTGGCGGTGCGGCTGGAATGGATCGGGCCACTGCGGATTACATGGGGATGTTGGCTACCATGATGAACTCATTAGCCTTGCAAGATGCGCTCAGACAAAAAGGTGTTGAGGCTCGAGTGCAGTCTGCTTTGCGGATGGATCAAGTGGTCGAGCCTTATATTCGGCCAAGAGCCATTCGAGCCATGAAAGAGGGTAAGGTCGTGATCTTTGCTGCTGGAACGGGTAATCCATTTTTTACCACCGATACAGCCGCTGCATTACGCGCTGCAGAAATGGGTGTTGAGGTGATGCTCAAGGCAACTAAGGTTGACGGTATTTACAGCAGCGATCCCAATAAAGATTCAAACGCAACGTTGTATCCCACAATTACTTTTGATGAGTGCCTCATCAAAAATCTTCAGGTGATGGATGCAACTGCATTTGCTTTATGCCGTGATCGAAAATTACCCATCCGTGTGTTTTCGATCTTAAAACCAGGTGCATTATTAAGTGTTGTTCGGGGTGAACCAGAAGGTACCCTAGTTCACGTTTAAAAGGAGAGTGGCATGTCGGCTGGACAAATAAAGACCAATGCAGATCAAAAAATGCAAAAGTCCATTGAGGCGTTTAAGGCTAATCTCGCAAAAATTAGAACTGGTCGAGCCAACCCCGGTATTTTGGAGCATCTGATGGTGGATTATTACGGTAATCCAACACCAATATCGCAAGTAGCTAATTTGGGACTCGCCGATGCGCGTACCATTAATGTGACTCCTTGGGAAAAAAATATGGTGGCAGTGGTTGAGAAAGCCATTCGCGAATCAGACCTTGGCCTAAATCCCGCAACCCAAGGCACTGTTATTCGGGTACCAATGCCTCCTTTGACCGAAGAGCGTCGTAAAGAACTCACGAAGGTCGTAAAGGCAGAGGGTGAAGAGACCAAAGTAGCGATTCGTAATCTGCGACGCGATGCCAATGAGCATTTAAAGCGCCTTACCAAAGATAAGGAAATCTCCGAGGATGATGAACGTCGTGCCCATGATGAGATCCAGAAACTGACTGATAAGTTTGTGGCAGATGTGGATAAATTAGTGGTTGAAAAGGAAAAGGAAATCATGACGGTTTAACCGTCTTGATTTGGTCAAATGACCCAAGCCACTACCAGCTCCACGCTCGCCGTTCCTGCCGTTGGTAGTGTTCCCAAGCATGTGGCCATCATCATGGATGGTAATGGTCGATGGGCAACCAAACGATTTATGCCGCGCGTGGCTGGTCATTCAGAGGGGCTCGAGGCGGTTCGCAAAGTTGTTGAGGAGTGCGTTAAGCAAAACGTTGAGTACTTAACGTTGTTTGCCTTTAGTTCGGAGAACTGGCGAAGACCCCCAGAAGAAGTGGGCTTTTTAATGAAGCTCTTTCTTAAATCCCTCCGCAAAGAAGTTACGCGCCTTGCTGAAAATAATATTCGCCTCAAGATGATCGGCGACCTTAGTCGCTTCGGAACTGCAATCACCGATATGGTTGAGTTCTCCGAAGAAAAAACAAAGGATTGCAATCGTTTAACGCTTACGATTGCAGCCAATTACGGTGGTCGTTGGGATATTTTGCAGGCTATGCAAAAAGCATTTGCTCAAAATCCCCAACTTGATCCAGGGAGTATTTCAGAGGAGTGGTTAACCCCCCATCTTTCCATGGCTTATGCGCCAGAGCCTGATCTATTTATTCGTACAGGTGGAGAACAGCGGGTTAGTAATTTTCTTTTGTGGCAACTGGCCTACACCGAGCTGTATTTCACCGACATTCTTTGGCCAGATTTTGATGCGGCGGAGCTGCAAAAAGCCTTTCTTTGGTATGCCCAACGGGAGCGTCGCTTTGGTCGAACCAGTGCGCAATTGGTGAACGAATCCAACCCGATGCCCCTCTCCGATGCCGTCTAATTGGCATGCTTAAAACTCGGATCGCAACGGCTATCGTTATGCTGGGTATTTTGTTGCCAGTATTATTTTTGCTGCCCCCGATCTATCTCTCTGGTTTATTTTTTTTGGTTCTCGTGGCAGCCGCTTGGGAGTGGAGTCGCTTAATTGCTCCCAATGCATCGTATGCAGCTTATTTTTATGCTCTGGTGTGCGCCATGATTGTTCTTTTCCTAGGGCTCTTTGCAATTCCTTCGGTAGAAATTGCTTTACTGAGCATTGCTCTAGCCTTTTGGCTAATTGGTATGCCAATGATCGTATCCCAAGGAATTCATCTTTCATTGTTGCGGTGGCGATTTATTTTTAGTGTCCTCGGATTTATTATTTTGCCGACTGCGTGGTTGTCTTTGGATGTGCTCCGTGAGATTGGCTTGTGGTGGTTATTGAGCGCTTTGATATTGGTTTGGCTTGCTGATATTGGCGCCTATTTTGTTGGTAAGTCCTTTGGTCGACGAAAGCTTGCGAGCCAAATTAGTCCGGCTAAGTCAGTGGAGGGGGCTGTCGGTGGTTTAGTACTATGTTTAATGTATGCGACCGCCTGTGCATGGTATTTTCCTGCCGGCGATACCCTATTTGGGGCTTCTCAGAGTAAATGGGGTTGGGGTTGGATGCTCCTGATGACGGTAATTTTGGTGGCTTACAGCATTATGGGAGATCTGTTTGAGTCGCAGCTCAAACGGATTGCAAAAGTGAAGGACAGCAGTCATTTATTACCGGGTCATGGTGGGTTTTTGGATCGCGTTGATGCTTTATTACCCGTCATGCCAATTGCCGCATTATTCTCGATAATGGTGAGAAGCTAAAACCACCTCGTACTATGCACGATCTCGTCACCCGAAAGCTTTGCATTTTAGGATCCACCGGATCAATCGGCGTGAATACGCTTGACGTGATACGTGCTCATCCAGATCAATTTAAGGTGACTGCACTCACTGCTGGTCGACAAATTGAACGTTTAGCCGAGCAATGTTTGGAGTTTAAGCCCAAGATCGCAGTCGTTCACTCTGCAGCTGACGCAAAAACGCTACAGGAGCTCCTAGAAGGTAAGGGCCTATCGATCGCAGTGCATCATGGCGAGGCAGGTCTCATGAGTGCCGTAACGGAAAGCGAGTGCGATACCGTCATGGCTGCCATTGTTGGTGCCGCGGGTCTTTTGCCTACCTTACGAGCAGCTGAGCTTGGCAAACGAGTATTGCTTGCGAATAAAGAATCTCTGGTGATGTCTGGTGATATTTTTATGAATGCCGCGATCCAGGGTGGCGCAGAGTTGCTGCCAATCGATAGTGAACACAATGCAATTTTTCAGTGTCTACCACCACACTTTACAAATCCTAAACACACAATACGGATGAAAGAGCGTTTAGGGGTTGAAGAAATTTGGTTAACAGCTTCTGGTGGCCCTTTCCGAAATACCCCAATCGATCAGCTGGCCAATATCACGCCGGATCAGGCATGCGCCCATCCGAACTGGGTGATGGGTCGCAAAATTTCAGTTGATTCCGCAACGATGATGAACAAGGGTCTTGAGGTGATTGAGGCGCATTGGTTATTTGGTCTCCCCCTTGAGCAAATTAAGGTGCTCATTCATCCGGAGAGCGTAGTGCATTCCATGGTGCGTTATCGAGATGGTTCGGTCATGGCCCAACTCGGACAACCAGATATGCGCACACCGATTGCATTTGGTTTAGCTTGGCCCAATCGAATCGATGCTGGCGTTGCGCCTCTTGATTTGACTCAGTTATCAGGCTTGCACTTTACCGAACCAGATCTGCAGCGTTTTCCATGCTTAGGACTTGCATTTGCCGCTGCAAAGCAGGGGGGAACGAGCCCAACGGTTCTAAATGCTGCCAATGAGATCGCAGTTGCTGCCTTTCTAGAGAACCGCTTACCGTATTTAAAAATAGCGCAGGCTGTTGAGTTTGCGCTTAATCAACTCCCCGGTCAAAAGGCCGGCTCTTTAGATGAAGTTTTAGCGGTTGATCGAGAGGCTCGCCTTAGAACCAGTGATTGGATTGCACGCCAATAAGTATGGAAGCGATTTCAACACTTCTTTATTTCTTAATCACCATTGGTATCTTGGTGAGTTTTCATGAGTTCGGACATTACACTGCCGCTCGCATGTGCGGGGTCAAAGTATTGCGGTTTGCAGTTGGCTTTGGAAAACCACTCCTGACCCTAAAATCAAAATCTGGAACGGAGTGGGTAATTGCTGCCATTCCTTTGGGTGGTTATGTAAAGCTTTTGGATGGGCGTGATTCAGAGCAGCAGATAGCGCCCGAGGAGCAAGCGATTGCCTTTGATACGCAACCTTTATGGCAACGTTCATTCATTGTTGCCGCTGGTCCACTTGCGAACTTCTTATTAGCGGTCATCTTGTTGGCATTTATATACATCAATGGTGTCCCGCAACTTCCCGCTCAGATTCAAGCGCCGGCCGAACAAACCCTAGCAGCCAAATTAGATATGGAAAAAGGCGATGAGATTTTGGCGTGGAAGTCTGCAGGTGATGACGAATTTATACCGATTGTGAGTTGGAACGATTTGCGTTGGCGTTTGTTGGATGCAATTACTGCAGAGCGCGGCTTTTCTTTAGAGCTTGAGGCAGAGTCTGGAAAGCGTCACGTCGTGGAATTTAAGGGAGATGCATTACCCCGTCTTTCACCAAATACCGACCCCTTTGCTCGTTTGGGTATTTTGCCAATTCCAGGCAAAGATGCAGATGGTCAGTCTACGTGGTTTGAGCTTCAGCTTGGTCCAATTGATTCACTTATTTATGCGGGCGAACGGGTTTGGTTGATTACCAAAGTCTCGACGCGAATGATGATTGGTCTAGTTACCGGGGAGACCTCCTTAAAGCAGCTGAGTGGCCCAATAAGTATTGCCGATATGGCGGGCAAATCAGCACAGTTTGGCTGGCAATCCTTCGTCTCTTTTCTGGCACTTCTCAGCATCAGTATCGGTTTATTAAACCTTATCCCTTTACCAATGTTGGATGGCGGCCAGCTCATGTATGATGCATGGGAACTAGTCACTGGAAGGCGCTTATCCATTGAGTTGCAAGCGGTCTTTCAGCGGTTTGGCTTTATATTAATCATTGCACTCACACTATTTGCTGTATTTAACGATCTACAACGCTTATTTCCGTCTTCATGATCCGTTTTTCGTCATTTCTCAATCGCCTGATGCGCTATTTGGCCGGTAGCTTTAGTGCTATCTTTTTAGCCATGGCTGCATTGACTCAACCAGCAGTTGCTGCGGACTCATTTGTTGTTAAAGATATTCGGATTGAAGGTTTACAGCGGGTAGAGCCTGGCACCGTATTTAGTTATCTCCCCGTTCAAGTGGGTGAGCGTTTTACCCCCGAAAAGGCTGCTGATTCGATTAAAGCCTTATATGCGACTGGATTCTTTCGAGATGTTCAGATTCAGGCACAGGGCGACGTCCTAATTGTGATTGTGGATGAGCGCCCCACGATCTCCCGGATTGAGTTCACGGGTATGAAGGAATTTGATCCTGAAGTGGTTCGCAAATCATTACGAAGCGTCGGGGTAGCGGATGCCCGTTTTTATGACAAGGCCTTGATTGATAAAGCGGAGCAGGAGCTCAAGCGTCAATATGTCAGTAAGGGATTGTTTGCGGCTGAGGTGGTTACAACGGTTACGCCAGGAGCGCGAAATCAAGTAGCGATCTTCTTCAATATTGATGAAGGGCCGGTAGCTAAGATTAAGGAAATTAATTTCATTGGTAACAAGGTATTTAGTGAAAGCACCTTGCGCAGTCAGATGCAGCTGCAAACCGGTGGTTGGCTGTCGTGGTACTCCAAAGATAATTTGTACTCGAAGCAAAAGCTAACTGCTGATCTTGAGACTATTCGTTCGTATTACCTAAATCGGGGCTATCTTGAGTTTGTGATCGAATCGACCCAAGTGTCCATTACCCCGGATAAACGCGACATCTATCTGACAATCAGTATTCGTGAAGGTAATAAATTTACCGTCAAGAACATTAGTCTGGCCGGGGAGTTATTGGGCAAGGAAAAGGAGTTTCAATCTCTATTGACCATCAAAGCTGGCGATACCTTCTCATCGGCAAAGATGGCAGAAAGTACCAAAGCAATTGCTGAGAAACTTGGTTCGTATGGCTATGCTTTTGCAGTCATCAATCCACAGCCCGATATCCGACGCGATTTGAATGAAGTGGATATAACGTTGGTGATCGATGCGGGGCGTCGAGTCTATGTACGCAAAGTCGAAATTACGGGTAATTCAAAGACGAGGGATCTGGTGATTCGGCGCGAAATGCGTCAGTTTGAGAGCGCCTGGTTTGATAGTGAAAAGATTCGGATTTCTAAAGAGCGAATTGGTCGAACAGGCTATGTGAAGGATAGCGAAATTACCACCGCCGATGTTCCTGGCTCGCCCGATCAGGTCGATGTGAACGTCAAGGTTGAAGAAAAACCAACCGGTGCGATATCGATTGGTGCCGGATTTTCTTCTACTGAAAAATTAATCCTGACCGCCGGTATTAATCAAGAAAATGCGTTCGGAACCGGAACCAGTATTGGTCTTAATTTCTCGCTCGGCAAGATTAATCAATCCTTAGCACTTTCACAGTACGACCCTTACTTTACTGAAGATGGTATTAGTCGATACACTGACTTTTTCTATCGTTCTAATAAGCCACTGTATTACGTTGGCGATCCAAATTATCAAATAAAATCAGCTGGCACCAATTTAAAATTTGGTGTGCCTTATACAGAAGTTGATCGAGTTTTTTTTGGTACCGCTTTCGAACTATTTGATATTAACGTTACGCAAAATACTCCTCAGCCTTATCAAAACTATGCTAACGCATGGGGAGTTGCAACTCCCCCTGGCGGACGGGTACAAACCTACAACATTCCTCTGACTGTTGGCTGGGCACGCGATGGCCGCGATAGTGCTCTGATTCCATCCAAAGGATCGCTCCAACGTCTATCGGGAGAAGTTGGAACACCTCTTGGTAATCTGCTGTTCTATCAATTAAATGCCCAATATCAGCAATACCATTCATTCTCCAAAGGCAATATCCTGTCCTTTAATGGAGAGATTGGCTATGGCGAGGGTTATGGTAACAAGCCTTATCCCATTACCAAGAACTATTTCGTAGGCGGTATTGGTTCGGTGAGGGGGTATGCACCGGGTTCGCTTGGGCCAAAGTATTTCAATACCACCACGGGCACCTTCTTGCCAACTGGTGGCCAGTCTAAGATTGTCACCAATGTTGAATATACCTTCCCGGTCCCAGGTTCCGGGGTAGATAAGACCTTGCGCCTCTTCACCTTTGCGGACGGCGGTAATGCCTTCCAGGACATCAACTTGGTTCTGCGCTACTCCTACGGAGTGGGTTTATCATGGATATCCCCATTGGGCCCGTTAAAATTTAGCTACGGTATTCCAATCAATGCACAGCCGACGGATAATATCCAAAGACTGCAGTTTCAGGTGGGTACAGCGTTTTAATCGTAAGGAAAATGATGATGATTCAGGGATTAATGACCAAAGTGTCTAAATTAGTTATAACTGCATTCTTGACGGGTGTTTGTGCTGTGGCCTTTGCGCAAGATGCCCCGCCTCGCATTGCTTTTGTGAATGCCGAAAAGATTTTTGTTGAGTCCAATATGGCAAAAGCAGCCCAATCGCGTTTGCAAAATGAGTTTGCAAAGCGTCAGAATGAAATTCGGGATGGCGCTCAAAAAATTAAGGCGGCTGCTGAGAAATTAGATAAAGACGCTGCCGTAATGCCTGAAGCGGAGAGAATTCGAAAGCAGAGGGAGCTGGCTGATTTCGATCGAGAGTTACAGCGTAAGAATCGTGAGTTAAACGATGATGCCAATCAACGTAATGCCGAAGAGCGAGCAAAAATTGCAGAAAAGGCAAATATTGCAATTCGACAAGTGGCTGAACAGCGTAAGATCGATGTGATTTTTCAAGAGCCCCCAGCCTACCTCAATCCGAGACTTGATGTGACCGATGAGGTGATAAGGGTCTTAAATAATCTCAAGTAATTCAGATGCCAACCGCCATCGAGCTAGCCGAACAATTTCAAGTTAGCTTGGTGGGGGATGGTTCCCGATTGCTGCGCTCACTCGCTCCGTTAGAGCGAGCTCAATCTGACGAGATCTCCTTTCTATCCAATCCCCTCTATCGCCAACAGGCACTGGCAAGTGGTGCGGGTGCATTAATCGTTAGTGATGCGGACTTCCAGTTTTTGAAAGCCCATTCCCAGTCTGCAGAGACGACCTACTTTGTTTCTAAAAATCCTTATGCCAGCTTTGCGAAGATGGCTCAGTGGTTTGCAAAGCAAGGCGCCTCAAGTTACCCCCCCGGAATTAGTCCCATGGCGGTCGTCGATAAAACTGCCAAAATTCCCGCCTCATGCCATATTGGGCCCTTTGTACAAATTGGGCCAGGCGTTTCTTTGGGTGAGCGCACGGTTCTTTTAGGTCAAATCAGTATTGGTGAGGGCGCTAGCTTAGGGAATGATTGCCTCATTTATCCCAATGTCACCATTTATCACGATTGCGTCATTGGCGATCGTTGCATTGTTCATAGTGGTGCTGTAATCGGAGCGGATGGTTTTGGCTTTGCTCCTGATTTTTCATCGCAAGGGGGTCAATGGCTCAAAATCCCTCAAACCGGTGGGGTGCGCATTGGTCAAGACGTTGAAGTGGGAGCTTGCACAACAATTGATCGGGGAGCGATGGCCAATACCATAATTGGTGATGGTTGCAAGATTGATAACCAAGTACAAATTGCGCACAACGTGGTGATTGGTATTCATACCGTGATTGCTGGTTGTGCCGCTATCGCGGGTAGCACGACCATTGGTAATTACTGCGTAATTGGCGGCAATGCAAATTTTGCGGGCCATCTTCAGATAGCAGACCGAACAACCGTATCAGGCGGTACCCCAGTGATTCGATCCATTACCGAGCCGGGTACGCATATTACCGGCGTTTTTCCTTCAATGCCCCATTCCGCTTGGGAACGAAATGCTGCGATTCTGCGCGGACTGGATAAAATACGGGAGCGGATTCGTGATCTCGAAAGTAAATCTTCAGATTCGGTCACCAAACCCGATGAGTAACTTTTTTATGGACACGCTATGAGTCAAGCAGTGATTGATATTCACAGGATTTTGAAATTACTACCTCATCGGTATCCTTTTTTATTGGTGGATCGGGTCATTGAGTTGGACCCCGGAAAAACGATCAAAGCATTGAAAAATGTCACGATGAATGAACCGTTCTTTCAAGGCCATTTCCCAGACTTTCCCGTGATGCCAGGCGTTCTCATTATTGAAGCTTTAGCTCAAACGGCAGCGCTTTTAACATTTTCCGAAGAGCACGATCCCGAAGATGTGTATTACTTTGCAGGAATAGATGGCGCTCGTTTTAAGCGGATCGTGCTTCCCGGTGATCAATTGATCATGCACGCGACATTTGAGCGCGGTAAGGCTGGTATTTATAAGTTTCAGGTCAAAGCGACTGTCCAAGATGAATTGGCAGCCGAAGCAGCAATTACCTGCGCGGTTCGAAAGAAGAGTGCGTAATGGCCACGATTCACGCAAGTGCCATTGTTGATCCCAATGCGCAATTAGCCGATAACGTTGTTATTGGTCCGTATGCCGTGATTGGGCCACATGTCTCCTTGGGTTCAGGTTGTTCGATTGGATCGCATAGTGTCATTGAGGGGTACACGACTCTTGGGCGAGATAATCGAATTGGTCACTTTGCTGCGATTGGTGGCGAACCGCAGGACATGAAATACCGTGGTGAGCCTACCCAATTGATCATTGGTGACCGTAATACGATTCGGGAGTTCACAACGATTCATACGGGTACCGCGCAAGATCAGGGAATCACTCGGATCGGGAATGACAATTGGATCATGGCCTATGTGCATATTGCGCACGATTGCCAAATTGGTAATCACACCATCTTCTCAAGTAATGCCCAAATTGCTGGACATGTGGAGGTGGGAGATTGGGCAATTCTCGGAGGCATGTCCGGTGTTCATCAGTTTGTTCGGATTGGTGCCCATGCGATGTTAGGCGGGGCCTCAGCGCTAGTGCAAGATATCCCACCATTTGTCATGGCGGCTGGAGATAAGGCGGGACCGCATGGTATCAATGTTGAGGGCTTAAAGCGACGCGGTTATTTGCCCGAGGCCATTATGGAACTGCGTAACGCCTACAAGGTTTTATATAAAGATGGGTTGAGTTTTGAAGATGCGAAAGTCGCTATCGATGCCATGGTAAAGAAACAAACCGATGCCAAAACTCAAGAGGCCTTGGTGCAGTTTCATCAATTTCTAGCCGCCTCTAGTCGCGGCATTATCCGGTAATTCATTTTGCCGAGCCTGGCTTGTGTTGCAGGAGAGCCATCTGGGGATTTAATCGCAGCCCCCGCTCTTGCTGCCCTAAAGCAGATACCATCCACCCGCGATCTCCAGGTATTCGGAATTGGTGGGCCAGCCATGCAAGCAGAGGGTTTTATCTCGCGTTGGCCGATGGAGACCTTGAGTGTGCGGGGCTATGTCGAAGCATTAGCGCAATTACCTGCCATTTTGCGATTACGCTCTGAGTTATTGCATTACCTCTTAAAGGTCGAGCGGCCCGATGTCTTTTTGGGGGTTGATGCGCCTGATTTTAATTTGGGGGTTGAGACTCGATTAAAGCAGGAAGGTATTGCAACCATTCATTTGGTATCGCCATCGATTTGGGCTTGGCGAGGTGGTCGTATTCACAAAATAGCACGTGCGGTCGATCGGGTTCTGTGTTTATTTCCGTTCGAACCCGAGATTTATGAGAAAGCTGGGATTGCAGCAAGCTATGTTGGCCACCCTTTAGCTAGCGAGATCCCAGAGATTGTGGATCAGGTTGGAGCAAAGAAAAGTTTGGAGATTGATGGCATAACGATTGCGGTGTTACCCGGCAGTCGTCAGTCGGAGATTGACTTAATCGGCCCGCTATTTTTTGAGACCATGGCCATTCTGGCAAACCAATTCAAGGGGCAAAACCTTCATTTTGTTCTTCCTGTTGCGGCACCCCATTTACGACCTGCAATTGAGGGTTTACGACAACAATTAGTTGCCAGTCATCCCGGTATTCAATTGATTTTATTGGACGGAGATGCCAATTTGGCTTTGGCTGCTGCTGACGTAGTGTTAATTGCTAGCGGCACCGCTACCTTGCAAGCAGCTCTTTGGAAAAAACCCATGGTTATATCGTATAAGGTGCCTTGGTTAACCGCACAAATTATGAAACGTCAGGGATATTTACCTTACGTGGGTTTGCCTAATATTCTCTGTGGTGAGTTCGTGGTACCGGAGCTTTTGCAAGATGCTGCTAAGCCCGAAGACCTGGCTCGCGAAGTAATGCATTGGTTAAATCATCCGGAGGCAGTTCAGGCTCTTCAAAAACGGTTTGAAGAGCTACATCGGATTCTGAAGCGACCGACTGGGCTTCTGGTAGCGCAAGCAATTGAACAAACCATCCATGAGCGAGTTCAGTAGGCCATGAGTACCATCTGGATTTGCGGTGTTGATGAAGCGGGGCGCGGCCCTTTGGTTGGCGCAGTTGTTGCTGGAGCAGTTGTACTGGATCCTCAGCAACCGATTATTGGGCTAAAGGACTCAAAAAAATTAAGTCCCGCAAAGCGGGAAACCCTTTATACGGAGATTATGTCAAAGGCAAAGGCCTGGGGCATTGGCGAAGCATCTCCCCAGGAGATCGATCAGTTCAATATCTTGCAAGCGACCATGTTGGCTATGCAACGCGCAATACAGTCTCTAGTTGATCAGATGGGCGAGTGGCCAGGTGAAGCCCTGATCGATGGTAATCGTTGCCCTTCATTACCCATCCCAGCGCGCGCAATTGTTCAAGGGGATGCAAAAGAACCGGCCATCTCAGCAGCATCCATCCTTGCCAAGGTGCATCGTGATCGACAAATGCAAATTTTGCATCTGCAATTTCCTCAGTATGGCTTTAATCAGCATATGGGTTATCCCACCGAGGCTCACATTGCAGCTCTGAAGCACTATGGCCCATGCCTGGAGCATCGGCGCTCATTTGCGCCAGTAAGGGAGTCTATTAATGCATAACCCCAAGGGTGTTATTTCATCAAAAGAAAATACCTTGCTCAAGCGAATTCGCCAGCTTCAGCAGGTTGGTAGTAAGGGTCAGAAGGCTCGCCATGAGCATCAGCTTGCCGTAATGGATGGAATCCATCTATTGCAAGTATGGCAAGGTGACCCTCGTTTGGAGAGCATCGTAATCACTCAAGGGGCCCTTGCTAATGCTGAAATTGCGCACATCGTTCACACGCATTGCGAACAATGCCCAGAAGCTGAAATTCAGTTGGTTGATGAGGTCTTATGGCCTTCAATTAGTGAACTGGAGTGCGCACCTCAAATCATGGGTTTAGTTCGTCTAGAGCCTCTAAAAAATACGTCCAAGAACTTACTGGGCGACACTATTGTTTTAGATGCTGTTCAGGATGCTGGTAATGTTGGAACAATTTTACGCACGGCTTTAGCGTGCCATTTCTATCAAATCGTGTGTACGGTTGGAACCGCTCATATTTGGTCGCCTAAAGTAATTCGGGCAGCGATGGGCGCACATCGCTATTTGACTTTTTATGAGGCGCAAAGTGTTGATGAGGTGACCAGTAATATTGAGGCGCCTTTGTTGGCAACTGCCATGACCGCTGAGCGCTCGCTCTATTCGATTGAAGCACTTTTACAAAAGCCAGTTGCTTGGGTATTTGGTAATGAGGGGCAAGGGGTCTCTCCTGAGCTTTCACAACAAGCCACTTCGATTCGGGTTCCTCAAAATCCAAAGCTGGAGTCTTTAAATGTAGCGAGTACTGCAGCAGTATGTTTGTACGAGACCTTGCGCGTGCGAGGGCAATTTAATACTTAAACATGCCTAGCCGAGTATGGTTTTATCAGAGCGAATTGCTTGTAGGATTGTTGTTGCAATTTCTTCAATCGATTTACTGGTGGTCGAGACCCATGGAATGGACTCGCGCCGCATCATAGCAGTGGCTTCATTAATCTCGTATCGACAGTTTTCTAATTTGGCATAGTTACTTCCCGGTCGGCGTTCGTTTCGGATTTCTGATAAACGTTCGGGATCGATCGTTAAGCCGAAAATCTTTTGTTTATGAGAGAGCAAATCCTTGGGTAGCCGTCCTCGTTCAAAGTCTTCAGGGATCAGTGGGTAATTTGCTGCTTTCAATCCATATTGCATGGCTAAGTAAAGACTTGTAGGTGTTTTACCAACTCGAGACACTCCCACCAGAATCACATTGGCATCCACCAGATTTTGATTGGACTGGCCGTCATCGTGGGCTAAAGAATAGTTAATTGCTTCAATCCGATTTTTATACGCATCCGTATCGGCGTTGTGATGTAAACGATTGATTGCGTGGGTTGAGCGCATTCCCAGAGTTTCTTCAAGGGGTGCCACAAAGGTTTGAAACATATCAAGGACTAATGCCTTGGCTTTTCCAACAATCTGATTAACCTCTGGATTAACCAGGGTGGTAAAGACAATTGCTTGACCATACTTGGGATCAGTGCCATTAATTTGAGATACCGCGTCATGTGCTTTGTCCACAGTATCGACAAATGGAATACGAATCTGTCGAAAGCTGGCTTCAAACTGAGCCAAGATCGATTGACTAAAGTTTTCAGCGGTAATACCCGTCCCATCAGAGACGATATAAACAATGCGGGGCGCGGTATTGGCCAGAAGAGTCATGGTGTTAGATGAGATAAAGATTGATTAAAAAATAGGCAAATTAAGGTCCAGTAATACAATAATGCTCATTCAAGTATGCCCGATTTTAGGAGCAACGCTTTAGCCAGTTTTTTAACTTTACGAGAGTCTTTATGTCTATGCAAAATAAGCAAAACGCCTATGTTTTGCCTTTTGAGGAGCTGCGTGTTGGCGATGTCGAGTCGGTAGGTGGTAAAAATTCCTCATTGGGTGAAATGATTTCACAGTTGGCATCTGCAGGGGTCCGCGTTCCAACCGGTTTTGCCACCACCTCGGTTGCATTTCGGGATTTCTTAAAACATAATCAACTCGATCAAAAGATTTCAGAGCGGCTTGCTAAGCTCAATGTGGATGATGTCCGCGCTTTAGCTGAGGCAGGTGCTGAGATTCGCTCATGGATCGAGGGCGCCGCCTTCCAACCTCAGCTAGAGGCTGACATACGCGCAGCTTTTCAAAAACTCGATACATCGAGTAAGGGATCTTTTGCGGTGCGATCCTCGGCAACGGCTGAGGATCTACCCGACGCCTCATTTGCAGGTCAGCAAGAAACTTTTTTGAATGTCTCTGGCATCGATGAGGTGTTAAAAAAAATCCGTGAGGTATTTGCATCACTATATAACGATCGCGCGATTTCCTATCGCGTCCACAAAGGGTTTGCTCACGCGGATGTCGCACTTTCTGCTGGAGTACAACGCATGGTGCGCTCGGATCTTGGGGCAGCTGGCGTGATGTTCACGCTCGATACGGAGTCTGGATTTTCTGGAGTGGTTTTTATTACTTCTAGCTATGGTTTGGGTGAGACGGTGGTGCAGGGCGCAGTCAATCCCGATGAGTTCTATGTCTTTAAAGAGACCTTAGCCAAGGGCAAAAAGGCCATTATTCGGAAATCATTGGGGTCAAAGTTAATTCAGATGCAGTTTGCTCCCCAAGGTTCCGCAGAGCGTGTGCAGACCGTTGAAGTGAACCCAGAAGAACGCAATCGTTTCTCAATTAGCGATGATGATGTCACTGAGCTTGCAAAGTATGCAGTCATTATTGAGAAGCACTATGGGCGACCCATGGATATTGAATGGGGTAAAGATGGTGAGGATGGCAAGATCTATATTCTTCAGGCACGTCCTGAGACCGTCAAAAGCCAGGCAGCTGATCAAGTAGAGCTGCGCTATCGTTTGAAGGGAGATTCAAAAGTCATTACCACGGGTAGAGCCATTGGCCAAAAAATTGGTGGTGGTCCAGTACGGGTAATTCGGGATGCCAGCGAAATGGATCGTGTTCAGCCTGGTGATGTTTTGGTGGCCGATATGACCGACCCAAATTGGGAGCCCGTCATGAAGCGTGCTTCGGCAATCGTCACTAATCGAGGTGGCAGAACCTGCCATGCGGCCATCATTGCGCGTGAACTTGGTGTTCCTGCAGTTGTGGGTTGCAGTAATTCAACCGATGTCTTACAAGATGGTGCAGTAGTTACTGTTTCATGCGCTGAGGGTGATGAAGGACGTATTTATGATGGCCTGATTGAAACCGAGGTGACTGAGGTGAAGCGCGGTGTTTTGCCTGAGATACCTGTCAAGATCACCATGAATATCGGTAACCCTCAGTTGGCCTTTGATTTCTGCCAACTGCCAAACGCGGGTGTTGGTCTGGCCCGATTGGAATTCATTATTAATAATTATATTGGCGTGCATCCACGCGCAGTATTGGAATATCCCAATATTGATGCCGATCTAAAGCGGGCGGTGGAGAGTGTGGCGCGCGGGTATCCAAGTCCTCGGGCATTTTATGAGGATAAATTGGTTGAAGGGGTCGCAACGATTGCTGCTGCCTTTTATCCCAAGCCAGTCATTGTCCGATTATCGGACTTTAAGTCCAATGAGTACAAAAAGTTGATTGGCGGATCGCGCTACGAGCCAGATGAAGAAAACCCCATGCTCGGCTTTCGGGGGGCATCGCGGTATGTCTCAGAAGATTTTGGCGAGGCATTTGCCCTTGAATGCGCTGCGATGAAGCGAGTACGCGAGGAAATGGGCTTAGATAATGTGGAGATCATGGTGCCGTTTGTGCGAACCATTGCACAGGCAAAGCGCGTGATAGCCATGATGGCTAAGTTTGGTCTGCAACGCGGGGTTAACGGCTTGAAATTGATCATGATGTGCGAGATTCCATCGAATGCCATTTTGGCCGATCAATTCCTGGAGTACTTTGATGGCTTCTCAATTGGTTCAAACGATATGACTCAGTTAACCCTCGGACTTGATCGTGACTCTGGCATGGAGCTCTTGGCCATTGATTTCGATGAGCGTGATCCCGCAGTGGAGTTCATGATTGAGCGGTCGATTGATGCTTGCGTCAAGCAAGGGAAGTATGTTGGCATTTGCGGACAGGGACCCTCTGATCACCCAGACTTTGCCAGGTGGCTTGTGAAAAAGGGAATCACCTCCATCTCACTAAATCCAGACAGCGTCGTACAAACCTGGGAGTTTTTAGCCAAAAATTGATTTCTCATCCTTCACATGTCCAGTAGCGGCTTTAGAAATCCTTATTTGCACCCAAATAGTGCAAATAAGGATTCAGGAGAGTTGACCTCGCACGATTCTGGCCTTCTCGCGCTCCCAATCACGCTCTTTACTGGCTTCGCGCTTATCGTGTTGCTTCTTACCTCGGGCAAGCCCTATTTCACATTTGACTCGACCTTTTGAGAAGTGCAAATTTAGGGGGACTAAGGTGTAGCCACGTTGCTCAACCTTGCCGATTAATTTCCGAATCTCGCTCTCATTTAAGAGAAGTTTTCGAGTTCGGGTTGGGTCAGCATAGATATGCGTCGATGTCGATGAAAGTGGGCTGATATGAGAGCCAATTAGAAAAATTTCAGCATTGCGAACGACCACATACGCTTCTTTAATTTGTGCGCGCCCAGCACGAATTGCCTTGACCTCCCACCCTTCGAGGACAAGACCCGCTTCATAGCGTTCTTCAATAAAATAATCAAAGAACGCTTTTTTGTTATCAACGATACTCATGGTTTAGAGTTTTTATAGGTTCCACGGTTTCATTATGGCAGACGTCAATAAGACGGTTTTGATTGGTCAATCCGCTGACCGCATGTATAGCCTAGTTACAGACGTTAGGCGCTATCCAGAGTTTTTACCCTGGTGCGGCGGTGTGGATATTTACGAGCAAACCGAGACGGTGCTTGATGCCAAAATCAAGATCCACTTCAAAGGCATTGAGCAGTTCTTTCATACTCGGAACACAAACCATCGCCCCGATTCGATTGATATGCAGTTTGTCGATGGCCCATTTAAAAAGTTCACTGGCCAGTGGCGCTTCATTCCCTTACGTGAAGATGCATGCAAGATTGAGTTTAATTTGCACTGGGAGTTTAAAAGCGTGATCCTAGATAAGATCATCGGTCCGGTGTTTTCTTATATCGCCAGTACCTTTGTGGACTGTTTTGTAAAGCGAGCGGAGCAACTGTATGGCCACTAAAGCTAAATCCATGGAAATACTTTTATGCGATGCGCGCCAGGATCCGCCATTACTGGAAATTCATCACCTTCCATTCCATGATGTCCAAAAGCCCACGGTGGGTTGGGCGCTTCAAATCTTGGGTATCGCTAACAATCAAAACGATCCAGCGATTAGCCGGAAGGGGTGTTATGGAGTATTTGGTAAGCGAAAGGATTGGGATAGCCCACTCTATGCCGGGGACCGTTTGGAGCTCTATGCACCATTACTGATTGACCCTAAATCGGCCAGGCGAAAGAAGGCCAATCGGGACAAAGACAGTCTTCTAAAAGCGAAAGCGCTGCGCCGCCAGGCAGCAAAACCCAGGCCCTGAAGGAGCTTTCGACGCAGAACCTTTATAATCGGATTTTGCGACTAGGGGTTTTGCATGCGACTCATACAAAAAGCACTGACCTTTGATGACGTGCTCCTTGTGCCGGCTTATTCGGCCGTCCTTCCTCGTGACACTAGCTTGGTCACCCAATTAACCCGCGAGATTACGATCAACATTCCCTTGGTATCTGCTGCGATGGATACAGTGACCGAGGGCAGGCTCGCGATTGCCATGGCAAGTGAGGGTGGTATCGGAATCATTCATAAAAATCTAAAGCCGGCTGAGCAAGCCAAAGAGGTGGCCAAGGTAAAGCGCTTTGAGTCGGGAGTCTTACGCGACCCAATCACGATTTCTCCTGAGATGACCGTGCGTCAAGTGATTGCTTTGTCGAGGGAGCATGGATTTTCAGGATTTCCAGTACTTCAGGGGAAAACGGTGGTTGGCATTATCACCAATCGCGACCTTCGTTTTGAAGAAGATTTAGATGCGACCGTAAAAGCAAAGATGACTCCGCGTGAGCGACTCATCACTGTGAAGGAGGGCGCGAGTCTCGAGGATGCCAAACGCCTCATGAGTAAGTACCGCTTAGAGCGCGTATTGGTTGTCAATGACGCTTTCGAGTTACGTGGTTTGGTCACCGTTAAAGATATTTTGAAAGCTACCGAGCATCCGAACGCCGCTAAAGATAGCGAAGGAAAATTACGCGTTGGCGCTGCTGTCGGCGTTGGTCCTGAGAATGACGAGCGCGTTGAGCTGCTGGTCAAGGCTGGCGTTGATGTCATTGTGGTCGATACTGCGCATGGCCATAGCCAAGGCGTTCTCGATCGGGTGAAGTGGGTCAAGCAGAACTATCCTCAAGTACAAGTCATCGGCGGCAATATTGCGACTGGCGATGCTGCGAAAGCACTTGCTGACCATGGGGCAGACGGTGTGAAAGTGGGCATTGGTCCTGGCTCCATTTGCACTACCCGAATTGTGGCAGGTGTCGGGGTCCCACAAATTACAGCAGTGGTAAATGTTGCCAATGCCCTAAAGGGGACTGGTATTCCATTGATTGCAGATGGCGGAGTACGCTACTCCGGAGATGTTGCGAAAGCCCTGGCCGCCGGTGCCAATAGCGTGATGATGGGTGGTATGTTTGCTGGAACGGAAGAGGCGCCTGGCGAAGTCTTTTTATACCAAGGGCGATCCTACAAGAGTTATCGAGGCATGGGCTCCTTAGGCGCCATGGCCGATGGTGCCGCCGATCGATACTTCCAAGAAGATATCAGTGCTGCCAATGCTGAGAAATTGGTCCCCGAGGGAATCGAGGGGCAAGTGCCATACAAGGGAAGCGTCCTAAGTATCTTGCATCAACTGAGTGGCGGTATTCGTTCGTCGATGGGCTATTGTGGCTGCACAACCATTACCCAGTTGCATGAGAGGGCCAGTTTTGTGGAGATTACTTCTGCGGGTGTGCGAGAGTCGCATGTCCATGATGTGAAGATCACGAAGGAAGCCCCTAACTATCACGTTGATTAAGAGTCGCTTGGGCAAAACTGTGCACGATACGATTCTGATTCTTGATTTTGGTTCGCAAGTTACGCAATTGATCGCCCGCCGTGTGCGGGAGTCAAAGGTCTATTCCGAGATCTGGCCTTATGACTCGGAACCTGAACGAATCAAAACATTTGTAAAAGAACGTCGCTGTAAAGGGATCATTCTCTCGGGTGGACCAAGCTCGGTCACTGAGCCTAACAGCCCCAGGGCTCCAGAGATCGTTTTTCAGCTGAATGTTCCAGTCCTTGGTATTTGTTATGGCATGCAAACGATGGCCGCCCAATTAGGTGGTCAGGTTGCCTCGGCAGAGTCATTGGGCAAAGCGCGTGAGTTTGGATATGCCGAGGTACGAGCCCGCGGCCATACGGATTTACTGAACAATATTGAAGACCACCGCACAGCCGAAGGCCATGGAATTCTAAAAGTGTGGATGAGTCACGGTGACTCGGTGTCCGAGTTGCCACCCGGATTTAAATTAATGGCCTCAACGTCCTCATGCCCGATTGCGGGAATGGCCAATGAAGAGAAGCATTTTTATGGCTTTCAATTCCATCCTGAGGTAACCCACACCTTAAAGGGTAAAGAGATCCTAAATCGTTTCGTACATGAGATTTGCCAATGCCATGCTGATTGGGTGATGGGTGATTACATTGCCGAAGCGGTATCGAAAATTAAAGAGCAAGTTGGTAATGATGAAGTAATTTTGGGACTATCGGGTGGTGTGGACTCTAGTGTGGCTGCAGCATTGATTCATCGAGCCATTGGACCTCAGCTAACGTGTGTATTTGTCGATCATGGTTTGTTGCGTCTTCACGAAGGTAAGATGGTGATGGATATGTTCGCCCGAAACCTGGGAGTCAAAGTGATTCATGTGGACGCCGCGCATGAGTTCCTATCTCAGTTAAAGGGTGTGACCGATCCAGAGCAAAAGCGCAAAATTATCGGCAAAGAATTTGTTGAGGTATTTCAGCGCGAGTCTGGCAAGATCAAAAATGCGAAGTGGCTTGCCCAAGGTACGATTTACCCGGATGTAATTGAGTCGGCAGGTAAGGGTAAAAATAGTGCCCATACGATTAAGAGCCATCACAACGTTGGGGGATTGCCTGAGGACATGCATCTTCAGCTTCTAGAGCCATTGCGGGAGTTATTTAAAGATGAAGTGCGAGCCTTGGGCGTTGAGCTCGGTTTACCAAAGGAGATGGTGGATCGCCATCCCTTCCCTGGACCAGGACTTGGCGTCCGGATTTTAGGAGAGGTCAAGCCGGAATTTGCGGATCTTTTACGCAGAGCGGATGCCATCTTTATCGAAGAACTTCGCAATGCGATTGATCCAAATACCAAGCAATCTTGGTACACACTGACGAGTCAGGCGTTTGCAGTCTTTCTGCCTGTGAAATCAGTTGGGGTCATGGGGGATGGTCGGACCTATGAATATGTTGTTGCACTGCGCGCAGTGCAAACCCAAGACTTTATGACTGCGCATTGGGCGCATCTACCACACGAACTGCTTGGCAAAGTATCGAATCGCATTATTAATGAAGTGCGCGGTATCAATCGCGTGGTCTTTGACATCAGCGGCAAACCACCCTCCACGATTGAGTGGGAATAGCTATTTTTGTTCTAAGGAGTTTCTATGAACCCCCTACGTCGCCTTGTTATTAGTTCAGCTGCTTTAGCTCCACTGGGTTGCGCAACGGCAACCTTTGATCGTGCTTTGCCTGTGGCAACTCCTAAGCTGATACCTGGAGTCAGACAACCACAAATCGGACAACAGTGGACTTACCTAAAGATCAATCCCTTCACGAGTAAGGTGACAGACGTTATTACAGAGCGTGTAGAAATAGTGGGTCAACGGATTACGATATCGCGTAGTAACCAAAATGGCGGAACTCTGGCAAGTGAGATACAGGGGCCCTGGGGTAGCATCATTTCTGATCCTCATTGGGGTCGAACCATTAATTTTTCACCCCCGATCCCTTTTTGGCCTGAACAAATGCAAGCTAATTGGAGCAAGCAAGTAAGCTCACGTTACTCAATTTCTGGTTATCCTGACAACTCATTTGGATGGCAACTTTATATGTATGGCGCAGGTTGGGAAAAAATTAAAGTTCCGGCTGGTGAGTTTACGTGTTTGCGCTTTCAGAATCTGATTAATTTCCAAAGTGATGATGCGAATAAGTATGACTGTATTCGTCATGAAGTTATTTGGTTTGCACCTGAAATTGGGCGCTGGGTTGCGCGCGAATCTTCAGGTTCTTACATGGTTGGCGGTGTAGGTGCGGTTTATATGGAGAGTAGTAATGTTTGGCAACTTAGCGCCTGGAAATAATTTCATTAAAAAACAAGTTCGATCCTATAAGGTGCGCTTGCCTTATTCAATCGCTTTAGCATCCTGTTTTTTATTAACTGCTTGCCTTGGATCGGTATCCAATATTCCATCCGTAAAGATTGCAGATCCCACGGTTGCACCAGTTATTCGAGCCCCTGCTGTAGGGCAGCAGTGGGTATATGAGGTACGCAATGTTTTCAATGGTGAGTTGGTCGATATTCTGACCGAGACCGTTGTATCTGTGGGACCAAAAATACAAATTGCCCGGGAGGGTAAAAAACTAGGTAAGTTACCCTATGAAATTCAGGAGCCTTGGGGAATGATTTTGCAAGACCCCCACTGGACCCCACCGCAACAATTTACAAAGGCAGTCCCCTTGTGGCCACTACAGCTCAATCGAAATTGGTCTGGTTTTTATCAAACTCGGTATCAGGTTCTTGGATTACCTGAAAATGACTTTTATTGGGGTTTAAGTATTGATGCCAAGTCGTGGAATCGAGTAAATGTGATTGCAGGCGAATTTGATGTTTTATATTTTGTGAGTACCGCTGATAATTTTCAGAGTGATGATTGGTTTCGAATGGTAAGTAATCGCCGCGATAAAGTTTGGTTTTCTCCTCAAATTGGACGCTGGGTACTTCGTGAAAGTTTTGGTGAGTACCTTTGGTTGGGCAGTGGGGGGTGGGCGGATGCTAATTTAGAAGAGTATCTGCGCTGGGAACTAATTGCGTGGAAGTAAGCCCCATTCATGTACTCGGTTAAAGAAATTTTTTCAACCTTGCAGGGCGAGGGTGCTCAGGCCGGGCGGGCCGCTGTATTTTGCCGATTTGCGGGTTGTAATTTGTGGTCTGGGCGCGAGGAAGATCGATCATCTGCCATTTGCCAGTTTTGCGACACGGATTTTGTCGGAACCGACGGCATTGGGGGCGGTAAGTTCGCGAGTCCCGAGGAGCTTGCCCAGGCCATTGAAAACGCCTGGATTGATTCGATGAGAACCCATCGTTATCGCTATGTGGTCATGACCGGTGGAGAGCCGTTATTGCAGCTTGATGAGCCTTTAATCAAGGCCTTGCATGCCAAGCAATTTGAGATTGCGATTGAAACGAATGGCACAATTGCGGTCCCCAAAGGAATAGATTGGGTTTGCTTAAGTCCTAAGGCTGGGGCTGATTTGATTGTGAAGCAGGCCCATGAAATCAAGTTGGTGGTTCCTCAAGTTGGGCACCAACCCATTGAGTCGGTTTTGCATCGCTTTGAGGCAATGGATTTTCGTCATCGTTACATTCAAGCGATGGATGGCCCTAATCTAAGCGACAATATGGCCTTTGCGGTTGAACTGTGCCAAAAGCATCCGCTTTGGCGCTTAAGCGTGCAAACCCACAAAATGATCGGAATTCGGTAATGCAGCAACTCACGATTACACGTCGCCTGGAATTTGATGCGGGTCATCGCATTCCTAATCATGGTGGGCAATGCTGCCACCTGCACGGCCATCGCTATGCAATTGAGTTAACTGTTCAGGGCCCCGTCCATGAAAGTCGTGGGAAAGCCGATGATGGGATGGTAATTGACTTTGGTGATATCAAACGCATTGCTTTGACCCATTTGGTTGAGCCCTGGGATCATGCATTTTTGGTTGCTAAGCAAGATACTTTATTAGTTCAATTCTTAGAAAGTTTGCCAGATCATAAAACTGTGGTGTTGGATGATGTGCCAACGGTTGAGAACTTAGTCAAGTTTGCCTTTGATCGTTTGGCACCAATTTTTGCTGCACAGACCCAAGGAAAACTCTCGCTCTTTAGTGTGCGACTGTACGAGACACCCAATTGCTGGGCTGATTATCCTGTTCGAGTGGCTTAAGGACTGATGGGATTGCCACAAGACGAATCGTTTATGCGTCTTGCCATTTTGCAAGCTCAAAAGGCAGCAGCATGTAACGAGGTTCCGGTGGGTGCGGTTCTCGTATTTGACGGTCAGGTCATTGGTCAAGGTTACAACCAGCCAATTGGATTGCACGATCCCAGCGCCCACGCTGAGATGATGGCGATTCGGGAGGCAGCTAAATCACTTGAGAATTACCGAATTCCCCAATCAACCCTTTACGTAACATTGGAACCTTGTGCAATGTGCTGTGGGGCTATCCTTCATGCTAGAGTCAAGCGTGTGGTGTTTGGTGCAACTGATCCCAAAACAGGAATGGCCGGTAGCGTCGCTAACCTCTTTGACCTGAAAGCGATTAATCATCAAACCGAAATTGAGGGTGGCGTATTAGCGGATGAATGTGGCAACTTATTAAAAGAGTTTTTTAAACAACGACGTTCATGAAGATTCATTTAATTGCCCCGTCTGGCGCAAGTCCCGATATGCGCAGCCCAGAAGCTGCCTTGCGCTGGCTTAAGGAGCGGGGTGTAGTGGTGCATAACGCGGCATGCACTGAGCGAGTATTTGAGCGTTTTGCGGGTACGGACCAAGAGCGTTTAGCCGAGATCAATTTAATTCCCACGATTGATCCAAATGACATGGTCATGGCGGTTCGGGGTGGCTATGGCCTACATCGTCTTCTTGATGCGATTAACTGGAAAGACATTGCAATCTCAGTAAAGCAAGGTTTGCAGATTTGTGGTCATAGCGATTTCACTGGATTTCATTTGGGATTACTTGCTAAAACTGGGGCAATGAGTTTAGCTGGGCCGATGCTCAATTATGATTTTGGCCCTCTGAATGAGTATGGTGAGCCACAGACCCCGAGCGCCTTTACCTGGCGCCACTTCCAAACTGCGATTCAGTCGCGCCGCATGAGCGTAGCAGTACCCGATATTCAGCACTATGCTGGTGAAGTCGATCTCTCCCAAAATATTCAGGGGATGCTTTGGGGCGGTAATCTCAGTATTCTCACTACCCTGTTGGGAACCGCCTATTTTCCGAATGCAAAGCAGATTCAGGGTGGGATCTTATTTCTTGAAGACGTCAATGAACATCCATATCGTATCGAGCGTATGTTGTTACAGCTTCATGAGGCTGGAGTGCTTGCGAGTCAGCAAGCTATTATTTTTGGGCACTTTAATCAATACCGTTTATACGAAGTCGATCGTGGTTACCAATTGGATAGTGCGCTCAAGTATGTCCGAGAGCGCTTGACGAAGAAAATCCCGATACTTACTGGGTTACCATTCGGTCATGTGGCTGATAAATTAACGCTACCCGTCGGTGCTCAAGTCAATCTTCAAGCGAGTTTAAAAGGATTTGTATTGGAAGGAAAATGGTAAAACGTGCACGACAAGCAATTATCTCCAGCCTAATTTTTTTGGTATCCACCCCACTTATGGCGCTTGAAGAACCAAAATACACCGTGATTGAAAGCGCTGCTCCATTTGAGTTGCGCCAATATGCCCCCATGATCATTGCCGAGGTCACTGTGGAAGGCGACATGAGTGAAGCGGGTAGTAAGGGGTTTCGTTTAATTGCCGGATATATTTTCGGTAAGAATCAAGTAAAAGCAAATGCGTCCAATGATGCAAAGTCGAATGAAAAGATCGCGATGACCGTTCCGGTAACGATGGAACCTGCCAGCGAGAAGATTGCGATGACCGCACCGGTGACGATGGAAAATCAAGCGGGCCCTAATCAATGGCGCATGTTCTTTGTCATGCCCAGTCAATACACCTTAGCTACTTTACCGACACCACTTAGCCCTGAGGTTAAGCTCAAAGAGATCCCGGCGCACCGTAAAGCGGTGATTAGTTTTACTGGGTTTAACTCGCAAGAGAAGACGCAAGAGAAAACAGCGGAACTGAAGGCGTGGATGAAGTCTAAAAATCTGACTCCATTAGGTGAGCCGCAACTGGCGCGGTATAACCCGCCGTGGAGCATTCCTTTCCTGCGGCGTAATGAAGTTATGTTGGACTACTAGTTTCTAAGTCAAACGTTGCTCCCGTATCTTCACCTAAGACCCTTTGTAAGATCGGCAAAGTTCTTTCTAAAAAGGGTGCCAAGGTCCATACTGGATTAATCACCCATACCCCGCTGGATTGAAGTCGTTTCTCCCCAACTGAATGTGCAATACGCAGCTCGACTCTTAACCATGGACGCTCGAATTGCTCAGATAAAGCGCGCAAGCGCTTGATCAGTTGCTTGGATTCTGGGCGTTGTAAGACGGGATACCAAATCAGATAGGCGCCAGTTGCAAATCGCTCTAAAGCTTCACTTAAGCTAGCTTCGACCGCTCGGTAATCCGACTTGAGCTCATACGATGGATCCATCAGGATCAAACCCCGACGGCTTGGTGGGGGTAATAAGGACTTTAGGGACAAAAAACCATCGTGTTGGCGTGCATCAATTTGCGATCGATTACCTAAGGTCGCAATATTGGTTTGTAAAACATCAATATCGCTTGGGTGGAGCTCAAATAATCGTAGGCGATCCTGAGGGCGCAGGAGGTGCGCCATGATAAATGGAGAGCCGGGATACACATTCAATGCATCTTTGGAATTGAAATGATCAATTGCTTCTCGATACCCTCTAAAGTCAGGTTGATCAAACTCCGGACTTTTCCATAGACGATCGATCCCTCCTTGGCATTCTTGGCTAATAGCCGCATAACCATCGCGTAGCGAATAGATACCGGTACCCGCATGAGTATCAACCAACATCACTGCCGCATCTTTCTCTTGCAGGTATTGCACGCTATGAATCAGTACTAAATGTTTTAAGACATCGGCGTGGTTACCCGCATGAAATGCGTGGCGATAACTAAACATTGGATTGCGGCTTATTTTGGCGCATCACAAACGCCAGCAGTGTGATCAGAACAAGCGCGCTACCGAGGTATTGCAAAAGTTGGTTATGCGGAAAATCCAAGACCGTGGTTTGTAAGATATAGAGCTCTACGATTCCAGCAACCGCAATGATCCGCGGAATGAGGCTTGTTGGGGCGAGCTGTTGATTCTTTACATGGGCCATTAAACGACTGGCAATCAGGCCACACCAGATGCCTAAGGCAGACCCAACCAAAATATCCCCGGGCCAATGGGCGCCTACAGCGCTGCGTGAGATACCAGTCAGAGCGGCTATAACAAACAAGACTAGAAGTAAATTACGACGCGCTGGTGTAGTGGCAAAAAATAGTGCACTCGCTACGGAGAACACCGTGAGGGTATGACCAGAAGGTAGCGCATGTTGAAGTAGGGGGTTACCCAAAATCGTAAAACTATTCTCGGCTAGAACACCAGCGGGCCTGGGTAAATTAATCAATGGTTTTAGGATGAGGCTGATAATGGCAGCAAAGCTACCTGCAAGAAGAGCCGCGCAGAGTTGTCGTGGGGCAATCAAGAGTAGCGGAAAGCATAGGGCAAATACTCCCCAGCCATTACCCAAGAACGTAAACCATGCCCACACCCAGTTCGGTAGGATTTGCGCAGCCTGATTCATCCACAGAAAGAGCTGAATCTCTTGCCCACTCACTACCAATACGAGCCACAGGAGAAGTGGCAGAAGTGGAACTGCCCAGGCACGACTCAGTGACATGGGCATCCTTATGACGCGCGCGCGTGATCGGCCGCAGCAATCTGCACAGCCAATTGCTTCATTACCTCAGTCACCGAGATGGATTTCATACAAACATTATCTTGGCACGGTGTCTTGCGATGGTTAGCAGCACTGACGCACGGTGAGCAGGCGAGATTAGCAGTAATCGGAATCGATTTACCAAGTGAGCCATAGAGGGCTGGAGTCTCTGGCCCAAAGAGTACAACGGTATGTAAAGCGGTAACGGATGAGAAGTGTCCAGGACCCGAGTCATTGGTAACCATGGCATGTGCAAGTGTATACAGAGCGGGAAGCTCAGAGAAGCGAACATGGCCCGCAAAATTAAGCGCTCGCTTTACGTTGGCCGCCAGACGCACACCCTCCACATAGGTATGTTCCGCGGGCGAACCTGTAATTAAGATTAGATCATCGGGATAGTGCTGATGAACCGTCACAATTAATTCTGAGAACCGTTCAGGCGCCCAACGTCGCTGGGGTAATAAATCACTTGCGTTTGGATTAATCAAAATGATGCGCTGCTGACCCACTTTGAATGGAATGAGGGCTTGCTGAGCCAAATTCTCAATCCGGATTTGCAAGTTTTGTTTGACGCTAGGATCAATGACTGCTTGGGCAAGACGGATCTCATCATCAGAAATTGTAATTTTGCTAAATGGCAACTCTTGCTGATCAGCAAAGGCAGCATATACCAAGGAAATGAAATTCTTCGCAATATGAATATGGGGGTTGTAATGCACTTTACGTGTCAGCATGGTGCCACGCCATAAACCTTCACCATGAAAAATATCGTACCCTACTCGCCGTCTTGCTCCACATAAGCCAGTTAACAAAGCCGTAAAGCGCGAGAAGAGTTCTAGGTCAATGACAGTATCGATACGATAAAAGCGGGCTTTAATCAAAAATCCCAAGGTATCAAGCGCTAACTTCCAAAGACTCGATGAGTCAATCGTAAAAATATGCTTGGGGTTTACAGTATTGAGTAAACCTAAGCTCGCTGCATTACTTTTAAAGATTAAAAAATAAATCTCAGCACCATATGCTTGTGCTTTACGCATTGCAGGATCAACTAAGATCGCACTGCCCATTTCAGAAAGCTCAATAAACAGTAGTCGCTTGGGAGGGCCAGGTTTTCTGAATGGTTTTGCAATCAAATCAAATAAGGCTACGATCGGACTGGCAAGTGCGCAAAGTGGCACACCGGCCCAGTGGTCAATGGTTCGCATTGCGTTAACGCTGATTGCCATTCTATTTTCCTAACAGTCGAAGACTGTATTTTATGCTGAGCAGGACCTACTTCCGTTTGAGTAGTTGATAAGCGCCCGGGAGGACGCATATCAAGGTGATGGCGCCATAACTAATTGAACCCAAAACGGTCAAGGATGGGCTAACTCCCCATAAGGCAAGCACCGAGGCTAATGTCGCTTCACGCAAACCCCAACCCGAGATACTAATTGGCAGCATCAGCAATAAACTCAAGGCTGGCAATCCAATCATGAGGGCTTCGGTAGGTACATCGGCGCCATAGGCTTTTAAGCAAAAGCCAAGCGCCAAAATATTAAAACAATGAATACCGACCGCAAAAATAGCCTGACCGATATTGGTTGGCCAAGCAAAGGCAAACCGAATCCCTGGCAAGGAATGATCAAGCGCAAAGCGCGCCAAGAGCCTCTGAATCATTGCCATCAGCGGCTGGTAACTTAATGCAAAAGCCAATAGAGCGCCGCCGCCAAGCATCAGTGTTAAAACCCAATACCCCAACTCAGTTCCCCAAGAAGCGAGAGTGGCGCCACCCATTACCAAACCAATGCCACCTAAGATATTGTTTCCCATGAGACCGACAACGCGATCTAAGAAGGTCATCGCAAATCCCAGTCGTAATTTGGGATTCTGTTTTGCTAATTCTTCAGCGTGAGACAGCTCTTTTGTCAGCTCATGTTGTTGACCGATTTGTCCGCTACGGGTTAAATGCGTACCGGCAATGGCTCGATAACTGTCGCCCCCTAAAGTACTGGGTAAACCTTGATTAATTAAGCCTCCCGAGAAATACAGTCCGATATATCCAGGCAGGCTGCCTTGAAAGCCTGCGCGTCGCATAAATAAACCCCAACGCAGGCCGCCGCATACGAAAGCAGCAGTGATGCAAAGCGCTCCAGCGATCAGCCATTGGGATTCTAGCTGCAGCTCGGATTCAAACAGGGTTTTCCAATCAATACCACTCGTTGCTTTCCATAAAAGAGCAATCGACAGAATGATCCGAATAGTGGGCCAACTCTTTTTAAGGACTGTTTTCCATGAGGCACTCATGGGCGTAAGGATAACGCCTCTCGTTGCGGGTTCGCCTTTCCGCCCCAACCCTGACAATAACTGAGCTCAAACTGGCTAAGTGCCTCACCCATATGACCAATACTAAGTCGATCTAGGGGGCGGCAGGTCCGAAATTGACCTTCGCCCACTGGAGGTTTAAAAGACATTTGTGACCAATTGAGCAAAATCACATTCGATCCCTCGGGCAAGGATCCAAACCACAAATCAAATTGATCAAATCGATCATCCAATACAAAAACAGAAGTTGGTCTGGCATACCAAGCCACTCGGCTTGCTAAGCTCCAATTTTGGACCGCGATGCCGCTCGCTTTTAGTTCTTTAACCAAGAGATTAGCAAGCGTAGATGCGGAGCGCCAGCCATATAAATCAGCGAGGGGATTCGATTTCATCTGATTCGCAATCGGATAGCCAGCAGTCATTACGAGTGTTAGTCCTACTGCAACCAGAGTCCCTTGGATTGCTAAAAATAAACTGATCAGCCAACGCTTGCCTTGCTCCCACCAAAGTGCAAGACCAATACCTGCTAGAGGGGCCAAGCAAAACCAAGCCGGCATTGTCCAATGCGGTAAACCACCACCTCCGGATAAAACAGCAAATACTGCAAAGGGTAGTGCGAAGAAGATGAATAACATTGCCAATTTCACCGAAGACTGGGTCGATGACCAGCGCATTACGCTCCATGAGCCGAGGAGGGGTAGAAATCCAAATACACCAATTTGAATTCCGATAAAGGCGGCAACTCGGCGCCATTGCCAGGTACCGCCGGCACCATGGTCAATTTGATAACGAAATGAGATCCAGTCATGGGTAGCATTCCACAAAATGACTGGGCTGATCACAACAAGTGCAATCAGAATAGCAATGTAAAAGCCTGGATTCTTAAGGGTGCTCCACCGCGGGACACTCAAGCAAGCGATGCTAAATGCCAGTGCGTATAAAACAGCAGTGTATTTACTCAGTCCGGCCAATCCAAACAACACTCCCAACAGAATCCATTGGGAAAATCGATAGTGACCATCTTGCATCATCCACCGCAAAGCCATCCATAAAATACCGAGGGCAAGAGGTGTTAATAGTGAGTCAGGTACCAATCCAACAGCAAGCACATGCGGTAAGGGTGCGAAAACAATTACGGCCACAGCAAATAATCCCGCGCGTGAGGATGACTGAGGCTGCGTTTGCGAATGGTAAAAATTCCATACTTGCTCGGCAATTTGATAGACCATCGTGCACGACACGATCCACAGCACAATCGGGATTAGTCGCAAAATACCATCGGGTGCGTTGATGGCTACGAGTGGCCACTGAATCCAGCCCACTAGCGGTGGGTGATCAAAATAACTCCAAGCGAGACGATCTGCATATAAGGCGTAATGCGCCTCATCAACCGACAGCTCGGTAGTAAAACCTAACGCTAGATGGATAATTGTGCCGAGCGCAACCAGAATAAATGCCCAAGCATGCGGTGTTTGCTTGGCAATTAGTGATGACATAGAACGTCAGACTTTATTGGCGAGATACAGTTGGTACAGTGCGTGATAGCCATCGCGCGCCATCCCATCATCGAGCATGAGTTGGTAGAGTTGCTTCGCTTGCTCTAAGCCAGGTAAATGAAGCCCCATTTGCTCGGCAGACTCAATTGCTAGGCCAATGTCTTTAACAAAGTGCTCAGCCATGAACCCTGGGGCGAAGTCGCCCTTGATCATGCGCGGTCCTTGCACATTGAGCTGAGTTCCACCTGCAGCACCGCTCCCAATGACTTTGAGAACGGCTAAGGCATCAAGTCCTGCTGCTTGGGCGTAGCGAATACCTTCACAAACCCCCATGATGGTAGAGGCAATCACAATTTGATTGCAGAGTTTGGCATGTTGACCAGATCCTGCGGGCCCCAGGAGGGCAATGTTATTACCCATGCATTGGAAGATGGGTAAAACACATTCATATGCGCTTGGCTCGCCACCGACCATGATCGACAAACGTGCATCTCGGGCACCGATATCGCCACCAGATACCGGCGCATCAAGAACAAAAACTTGATGTTCACGAGCAAGTTGAGCAATCCGCACAGCCAATGCCGGACTTGAGGTGGTCATATCAATCGCAATGCAGTTTGGCTTTGCGCCAGCCAAAATACCATCGACCCCCAAATAAACCTCCTCAACATCCTTTGGATAGCCAATGATCGTGATGATCACATCACAGTGAGCAGCCAACTCTTTTGGCGAAGAATGCCAAATCGCACCTTGCTCAACTAATGCTTTTGCTTTCTCTGGAGAGCGGTTAAAGAGATGCAGTTGATAGCCGGCCTTCAACAGATGCGAAGCCATGCTCTTGCCCATGATGCCAGTACCAATAAAACCAACTGCCGGTAGTGATGTTGTTGGAGAGTTCATGATCGTATTTTAAAGGGGCTGTACTCGTGTCGGTTTGCGCTGAATTCCAAGCCAAATCAGGGCAAGGGCAATGATCGTGAGCGGAACAATCGATCCTAAATTAAGAAGAGTCCAGCCTTGCGTCGTAATTAGAACCCCAGAGCTCAGTGCTGACAAAGCAGTTGCAAGGAATACAAAGAAATTAATTGCGCCTTGGGCCTTATCGCGTTCCGATGGGCGATAAGCCTCAAGGGCTAATGTCGTACTGCTAGTAAATAGAAAGTTCCAACCCACTCCGAGTAAAAATAGCGCGGTCAAAAAATGAAAAAAGGTAATTCCAGAGAGTGCAATCATGACGCAGGCAATATTGAGTGCCACTCCCGTACGTAACACCCACATCACACCGATGCGCTTAATGAGGGTGCCCGTAAAAAATCCCGGAGCAAACATGCCAATCACGTGCCACTCGAGAACCCAAGCGGTTTTGTCAAAGCTAAATTGACAGGCTTCCATGGCTAATGGTGTGGCTGCCATGAGTAAGTTCATCACACCGTAGGCAAGTGCTGCAGTTAGAGTGCAAACAATAAATAAGGGCTGGCGCATGATTTCAGAAAGAGGCCGACCAGGCTCTTGGTCTGGATCAACGCGCTTTTCAGGAAAATGAATTTGACTAACGACCCCAATCGCAATTAAGGCAACACCGGCTAAAGTGATGTAAGCCCCCGCAAATGGTTGCATGAACCAATCCCGCGTCCAGCTTGCCATATTGGGTCCTAGAACAGCTCCCAAAATTCCACCAGCAAGCACCCATGAGATGGCTTTCTCTTTGGCTGTTTTATCGGCAAGCTCAGCGGCCGCAAACCGATAGAGTTGGGCATTGGCGTTATAAAAACCAGCAATCACTGTGCCAAGGTTCAGAAGCCAAAATTGTTTCTCAAGCGTTGCAAAAGCACACACGAGTGATGAAAAGAAAGCGACTAATAAAGCAATCTGAAACGAGCGTTTCCGACCCAAGCGTCGTTGAACTTTAGCCACGAGGGTCGTTGCCATGGCACTACCGACCACATAGGCCATAACCGGTAGGGTCGCCAGCCAAGGTTCTGGCGCCAGCGCAAAACCCACTAAGCCATTGATGGCAATAAAGGTAACGTTATTGGTGAGATAAAGCCCTTGAGCCAGGGTTAAAAACCAGAGATTTTTATTCATTCTGCATGGTCATAAAAGCTCTACGATAATGCATTGCATCATGGTTAAATCATTTCTTAATCGCATTCTTTATTTTCTTCTGAGCATCTTGATGCTGGGATGCGCAGCAACGGGCTCCGATTCTAATCAGTTTGGCGCAGAAAAATTAGATCCCTTAGTTCCCCGTGAGGAGATTACGAAATTTTCGGAGCAGTCAGTAAATGAACCTTTGCGAGGTTGGAGTTTTTATCGAGTAGCACCCTATAAAAAGAATACGGCCTATCGTCTTGAAAATTATCAGGGCCGAACGGTACTCAGTGCCAATGCAAAAAAATCGTCATCGGGATTGGCTGTAAAACTCAAACCGCGCCCATCGCAACATTTATGGCTTGAGTGGCAATGGAAAGCGACCGGGACTCTTGATAAGGCAAATAATCTGGATCGATATGCTGATGACGCACCTTTGCGGATATTAGTGGCGTTTGATGGCGATCAATCTAAATTGAGCATGAAAGATAAAATGGTAGGCGAGCTTGCACAAATCATGAGTGGTCAAGAGATGCCCTACGCAACGCTGATGTATATCTGGTCACCCAACGGACAGCTTAATCAAATCAAGCCCAATTCGTATACCAATCGGATCAAAATGATTGCGGTGGATGTGGGAAAAGAAAACTTAGGGCAGTGGCGCAAGCACAGCAGAGACTTGACTG
>Ga0214921_10001664_pt1 | contig 37372 bp, 36 predicted proteins | sample LL1505_MetaG_FD_177992 | JGI IMG/M metagenome (GOLD analysis project Ga0214921, IMG submission 177992) | Freshwater microbial communities from Lake Lanier, Atlanta, Georgia, United States - LL-1505 | ecosystem: Environmental > Aquatic > Freshwater > Lake | place: USA: Georgia | collected...
GCCTAAGAAAATCAACATCCAGTTGTCCGTCAGGCTTTGACCGGAGGAGACAGCACCACACGCAAAGGCCCACACAGGCGGAAACCAGGTAATTGGCTTGAGAAGCTCAGCGACGGTGCGAAAACTGGGGTATCGCAGTGCTGGCTTGAATGCAAGGCTTGGGTTGTCCATGCCTTGATTATGTGAAACCGTCTTGACTTGTCAACTGGTGTTGACACTAAGTGTCAACCAAAAAATACACCCGACCATCAAGCGATGGGCGAGTCGACTTCGTTGTCCGACAAAATGCCGAATCGGCGCAGCTTCACATAAAGGCTCTGGCGCGAAAGCCCCAGCATTTCAGAAGCGGACGCCCGGTTGTTGTGTGTTAACTCGAGCGCTGCCTCAATGCACATGCGCTCAATGGTGTCCACGGTTTCGCCCACGATGTCTTTCATCGGGCGCCGGCCCACCAGCTGGGACAGCTCGGCAAAGGGGTTGGGCAGCGCTTGGGTAGCTTCTGAGGAAGCCTGCAAGCGCCTGTCCATATCGCGTACAAAAAACACATATAAAGGCTCAGGCTCGAGCAGATGAACCGCCGACACCTCGACCGGAAGCGTCATACCCGACAAGGTTCTGACTTCGGTGGCGAAATTTCTCACTGGCAAATTCTGCTTCAAGGAGGTATTCAACACACCCCAATCAACGGCACCTCTGAGCAACCATCGCTCCAATGACTGACCCATGACCTGCGATGGCGCTGTCAACCCAAGGAGCGCCATGCCTTCTTCGTTCACGCTTTTCACTGCGCCGGCAGTGTCCGTCAGCAACCAGCCATCAGGGAAATGCTCCATCGCTGCACTGAGCACCGCTGCCGATTGTGTGTCACTCTTGGCGGAGGCAAAAGCCTCACGCGAGGTCAGCCGCACCAAAAATTGAGCGCCACCCTCCTGCCGAAAAACAGTTGCCGACACCGTAAGGGCCGACTCGGAACCGGCCACAAAGGCAGAGCACAATTCGATTCGGCCTGTGGCCAGCGCAGTTCTGAGCAAGGACTGAACTTCTCCCTGGCTATCGGTCTCAAAACACTCGCGAAAATCCCGGCCGACCAAGCGCTTGCCGGCGTCTTTGAAAAGCGCTTGCGCACCAATATTGGCCTCAAGTAAGCGGTAGTTATGGGCATCCACCATCAGCACAGCTTCTGGCGATGTTTCAAATAAAACACGGTAACGTGCCTCAATGTGCCGCAGGCGCAGGTAGTCGCGCTCTACGGATTGCTGGGTCTCGACCAAACGGCGCTGCAATTCGGCGAGCCGCTCCAGGTTTCGACCCACAGCCAACATTTTTTGCCCCTTGAGAGCAACAGTGATGTATTGAATTGCCGCTTCACCGCCTGCGGGCGTGGGGTGATTGACATGGCGCCAAGTCAGCGTCTGAGCTTGTGGCTGCACCTGCAGCAGCTCGTGAATTTTTTTCTTGCTCTCGACGGTGACGGTCTCGGTCCAGAGCTTGCCGACCCAGCTCTGACAGCCCAAAGACGCCATGGTGTCCTGTCCGGTGGACACATCTTCGATAAAGCCTTTGTCATTAATGATCAAAGTCACATCTGAAACCACCCCCAGCAGCTTTGTGAATGTAGCAGGTTCCAGATCAGTGAAGTTCATTAATTTAATACTTTAATATTATTTTTATTTTAGATATTTTTAATTTTATATTTATTTTTATTATTAATATTTAAAAATATTAATAATACAGTTAAATTTATGGTGAGCGATTTTTTCCCAGTGTGGGACCGGGATTAAGACGCGGCGAGCGTCACAGCCACCTGACGGCTGGCCTTGTCCATCCTTTGCGTCACTGCTTCAACAGCTTGTCGCGCGTTGACATTTAGCAAATGAATTCCAGGCCAACTTAGCTTGTCGGGTGCAAGGCAGGCCTGCGGACCACCCACAAAGATCTGCAAATTCGGATTGACAGCTGAGACTTGCAATTCGGCCACAGCCTTAGACACAGCATCCAAGTGCCGCTCGGTGGAGATTGACAGTGCGACGGCATCGAACCAATCGGAGTGAAAATTACGCTTGAACTCAGCAACGTCCTGGGGCGCAGCCAGGGTCACAGTCCAGCCGGCTTGCCTGAAAAATTCACTCACCATGAATACGCCCAAGCCGTGTTGCGAACCCGGCTCGCTCATCAGCAGCAGGCTCAAACCGTTGGGCTCTGCGTAAGCCTCTGATAAAAATTCTCCACTGAACTCGTACAGGATTTGATGCAGCCTCGAATGGGCGATTGTGCAGTGCACAAAATCAAACTCGTCCGCTGTCCAGCGCTCACCAATCAATCGGGCGGCAGGCGCGATGCCATCGATGTAAATGTCAGCCAAAAGATGCCCCTGACGATGCCAAGCACGCAGGATTTGACGGGTTTTTTCGATGCTGCAAAGGCTTGCGTCAGCCAGCCGTTCAATCTGGTTTTGATCGAGTGCGGGTTTATCGTCAAAGCTTGTCCCGCCCACCAGGCGCGGACTGACACCCAGCCCGAAATTGAGCTTGGGCTTGATGCCTTGCTGAGCACCTTGCTCAGTGTGCGAAGCACTGGACTTCTCATATTTGTATCGAGCCACGCGTAATAACCTCTATTCCAACAAGACGCCTCAGTGTGATTTAAATCAGACCGACATGCATTCAGTGTAAACCCTAGATGTCACATTTATTGTCAATTTTTGTTGACACTCTGGGTTTCAAGTCTTAAAGTTAGCTCAGTTCATTAGCCACGAAGGTGAGAAATGCAGGGATCGCAGCCACAGTTTTTGTACACACCGGAGCAACGCGCTAAGCGCGATGCGACGCGGTGGACTCTGGTTCAAGGCGTGTTGGCGCCGGTCCAATTCTTGGTTTTCTTGGTCAGCCTCTACCTGGTTTTAAACAGCTTGAGGACTGGCGAACACACCGACTGGGCCTTGGCTTCTGTGGTTGTCAAAACCCTGGTCCTCTACCTGATCATGGTGACGGGCTGCATCTGGGAAAAAGTTGTTTACGGCAAATACCTGTTTGCGCACGCCTTCTTCTGGGAAGACATGGTCAGCATGCTGGTGATGGCATTGCACACCGCTTACCTCTGGGTTTGGTGGCAAGGTCAATGGTCTGCTGGTGACCAGCTTTTGCTGGCCTTGGCCGCCTATGTCACCTATGGCATTAACGCAGCGCAATACATCCGGAAACTGCGCATGGCACGGCTGCAAAAACCAGCCACTCAAGCGCTTCACCCATCTAGCCCGCAAGTCAGCGTATGAGCACCGTCATTCCTATTCGCGCTGAGCAAAGTACGGGCTGCACTGATGTCGTCCCTTTGATCGAGCGCGGGCAGCGTGAGGTTTTCTGCGGCCTGACAGGCATCATTTGGCTGCATCGAAAAATTCAAGATGCTTTTTTCCTGGTGGTCGGCTCCCGCACGTGTGCCCACCTGATTCAGTCTGCCGCTGGCGTGATGATTTTTGCGGAGCCCAGGTTCGGCACAGCCATCATTGACGAGCGCGATCTGGCGGGCCTGGCCGACGTGCACGACGAGCTGGACCGCGTGGTGAATCAACTACTCAATCGCAGACCAGACATCAAAATGCTTTTTCTGGTGGGCTCTTGCCCCTCTGAGGTGATCAAGCTTGATTTGTCACGAGCTGCAGAACGCCTGAACCAGATTCACCATCCTGCCGTTCGCGTGCTGAACTACTCAGGCAGCGGCATTGAGACCACTTTCACCCAGGGTGAAGACGCCTGTCTGGCCGCTCTGGTACCGGCCTTACCGAAAGCGGACGCTTCCGCGCCCAAACAATTGATGGTGGTGGGCACTCTGGCCGATGTGGTGGAAGACCAGATGCGCAGCTTGCTGGAGAAAATGGGCATCTCGCTGTGCTTCTTCCCACCCCGAAAAAGCCATGACTTGCCGGCTGTTGGCGCCAACACCCGATTTTTATTGGCCCAACCCTTCCTGGCCGACACAGCCAAGGCGCTGCAAGACCGCCAAGCTAAATACCTGCCCGCTCCATTCCCTTTGGGGCTGGAAGGTACAACAGCCTGGCTGCAAGAAGCCGCTTCTGAATTTGGCGTGTCTCCCCAGGTGTTTGAACAAGTCACCGCAGGACCCCGCCAGCGCACAGAAAAAGCCTTGGCAGTGCACCGCCAAATGCTGCAAGGAAAAAGCATTTTCTTTTTTCCGGATTCGCAGCTTGAAATTCCACTGGCCCGCTTTTTACAGCGCGAGATGAACATGCAACTGGTGGAAGTCGGAACGCCTTATCTGCACCGTCAGCAAATGGCCAAAGAATTGGCGTGGTTGCCCGCAGGCACCCGCATCAGCGAAGGACAAGATGTCGATTTGCAGCTGGACCGTTGCCTCAAGGACAAGCCCGACATGGTGGTCTGCGGCTTAGGTCTGGCCAACCCGTTGGAAGCCCAAGGCATCACTACGAAATGGGCCATCGAGCTGGTCTTCACGCCGATTCAGGGCTATGAGCAGGCCGCAGACCTCGCTGGTCTGTTCAGCCGTCCCTTAAAACGTCGCGAAAAGCTGGCCGCTTAGGAGTCAAGCATGCAGTTGACACTTTGGACATACGAAGGACCACCCCACGTCGGTGCAATGCGCATTGCCACCGCCATGCGAGATGTGCACTATGTGCTGCACGCCCCTCAGGGTGACACCTACGCAGATCTGTTGTTCACCATGATTGAGCGCCTGCCCAGAAGGCCGCCCGTGACTTACACCACATTTCAGGCCAGAGACTTGGGTGGTGATACAGCCGAGCTGTTCAAAAATGCAGCCCGGCAAGCGGTCGAACGTTTCAAGCCTGCTGCGATTTTGGTGGGTTCATCATGCACTGCCGAGTTGATTCAAGATGACCCGGGCGGATTGGCCCAAGCCCTGCAATTGCCGATTCCCGTTGTACCTTTAGAGCTGCCTTCATACCAGCGCAAAGAAAACTGGGGCGCGAGCGAGACCTTTTACCAACTTTGCCGCCACTTGGTCAAAAAACCCGGCGAGCCCAGCAAAAAAGCACGACCTACATGCAACATACTGGGCCCCGCTGCACTGGGTTTCAGGCACAGAGATGACGTTCGGGAAATCAGCCAACTGCTCAATCAATTAGGCATCGATGTGTCAGTGGTGGCGCCTTTAGAAGCCAGCGTTGCCGATATTGAAAAACTCGCCCAGGCCGACTTCAATGTGGTGCTCTATCCCGAAATTGCATTGAGCACCGCGCAATGGCTCAAGCGCCTGTACCAGCAACCGTATACCAAGACTGTGCCACTGGGTTTGAAAGCCACCCAGGACTTCATTGCAGAAGTTTGCGGCCTGGCTGGCGTACCTGTTCCTGCTGCTGAAGAAATGACCGCACGTGCCCGTTGGTACGCCCAATCGGTGGACTCGACCTACCTCACCGGCAAGCGCGTTTACCTGTTCGGCGATGCCACGCATGTGATCGCTGCGGCACGAATTGCCAGCGAAGAAATGGGCTTTGAAGTCGTTGGTATGGGCACCTACAGCCGTGAATTCGGACGGGATGTTCGTGACTGCGCCAAAACATATGGCATAGAAGCGCTGATCAGCGACGACTATTTGGAAGTCGAAGCCCAAATTCAAAGTTTGCAACCCGAGCTGATTTTGGGCACGCAAATGGAACGTCATATCGCCAAGCGCCACGGCATCCCGTGTGCAGTGATTTCAGCACCCGTTCACGTGCAGGATTTTCCGGCGCGCTACGCCCCACAAATGGGTTTTGAGGGCGCCAATGTCATTTTTGACACGTGGGTGCACCCCCTCATGATGGGCTTGGAAGAGCACTTATTGGGCATGTTCCGTCAGGATTTTGAATTCCATGCAGGCGCAACACCCTCGCACCTGGGCGGCAGCCGTCCGGCAGACATTCCAGCCGCCGCCTCCAAGTCGCTGCCGGAAGCTTCTAACCAAGCCAGTTGGAGCATAGAAGCGCAAAAAGAGCTGGGGAAAATCCCGTTCTTTGTCAGAGGCAAAGCCAAACGCAATACCGAGAAATACGCGCTGGACCAAGGCGTATCAATGATCACAGTGGACACACTCTACGATGCCAAAGCTCATTTCAGCCGCTAAGCAGCCAGCGCAGGCTCAGCCACCCATGCGGGTGGTTTTGCTCACGATGGACACGCATCTGTCGAGCGCCGCCAACAGGTCAGCTGCGCTACTGGCACAAAAATTACCCGGGCTGCAGTTCAAAATGCATGCCGCCAGTGAATACAGGGCCAGCGATGAGGCATTGAGCAAATGCGTGCAGGATATAGAGCGCGCAGACTTGGTCATCGTGACCATGCTATTCATGGAAGACCACTACTTGCCCGTGGTGGATGCCCTCACGGCAAAACGTCATCACTGCGATGCCATGGTTTGCATCATGTCTGCACCACCCGTCATGCAGCTCACGCGCATGGGCAAGTTCAGTATGGGCGGTCAATCATCGGGCCTGATGAGCCTGCTCAAGAAGTTACGTCCGAAGGCTAAAGACACCTCAGACAACAAATCACCCAGTAAGTCTGAAGGCGCAAAGCAAATGGCCATGCTCAGGCGTATTCCAAAGCTTTTGCGCTTTATTCCCGGCACGGCGCAAGATCTGCGGATTTTCTTTTTAACCATGCGCTATTGGCTCGCCGGTTCAGAGCAAAACATGGCCAACATGGTGGTGACCCTGGTGAACCGCTACGCCGATGGTGAGCGCCAAGGCTACCGTCAAGTGATTGAGGCCCAAGAGCCGGTTGAGTACCCAGAAGTGGGCCTGTACCACCCCAAGATGAAAGTGAAAATAACTGATTCACTTGAGAATTTACCCAAAGGTCTTGAGGACAAGCCCGCAGTGGGTCTGCTGCTTTTGCGCTCTTATTTGCTTGCCGGCAATGCACTTCATTACGACGCTGTGATCACTGCCTTAGAGGCACGCGGCTTGCGCGTCATACCGGCTTTTGCGAGTGGTTTAGATTCTCGTCCCGCCATTGAAAATTTCTTCATGAAAAATGGCAAAAGCCGCGTGGACGCTCTGGTGTCCCTGACCGGTTTTTCCCTCGTTGGCGGACCTGCTTACAACGACGCCAAGTCAGCCGAAGAAATTCTGGCCAAGCTCGATGTGCCCTACATTGCGGCGCACCCGGTTGAGTTCCAATCTCTGGACCAATGGGGCGGCTCACAACGTGGCCTGTTGCCGGTTGAAAGCACCATCATGGTCGCCATTCCCGAGTTGGATGGCTCCACCATACCCATGGTCTACGGCGGCCGCCCTGGCGCTGCGGGCACCAGCTGCACGGGCTGCGAAAGAAACTGCACTTTCACACAAGAGCACCAAACGCAGGACATGTTCACCTGCGCTGAACGCACAGACATGCTGTCTAAGCGGGTAGAAAAATTAATCCGCATGCGCTTGAAAAAACGAAGCGAAAGAAAAATTGCACTGGTTATCTTCAACTTTCCCCCCAACAGCGGCAACGTTGGGACTGCGGCTTATCTTTCGGTTTTCGAGTCGCTTTTCAACACCTTGAAAACGCTCGCCAATGAGGGCTATGACATCGAGGTGCCTGCCAACGCGGACGATCTTCGTGAACGCGTGCTCAATGGCAACCGCGAAACCTATGGCGCAGACGCCAACGTTCACCACATCATTTCAACTTCAGAGCACATCCAGAATGAACCTTGGCTCAAACAGATTGAAGCGCAATGGGGCCCGGCACCCGGCAAACAACTGACCAACGGAACAGGCATGTTTGTGCAGGGTGTGCAGCTCGGGCAAGCCCTGGTTTGCATCCAACCCGGGTTTGGCTACGAAGGTGACCCGATGCGCCTGCTGTTCGAAGCAGGGTTTGCACCCACGCACGCCTTCAGCGCTTTCTATCGCTACCTTCGCACAGGCTTCAATGCTGACGCCGTGCTGCACTTTGGAACGCATGGCGCCCTTGAATTCATGCCGGGCAAGCAAGCTGGTTTGTCGGGCAATTGCTGGCCAGACCGACTGATACAAGACTTGCCGAACCTGTATTTCTACGCGTCCAACAACCCTTCAGAAGGCACGATTGCCAAGCGACGTGGCAGCGCAACCTTGTTGAGTTATTTGCCACCTACTTTTGCAGAGTCAGGTCTGTACAAAGGGCTGCTGGATTTGAAGCAGACCCTGGACCGTTGGCGCGCACTGGACGATGAAATCAGCGAAGAACGCAGTGACTTGGCCACCATGATTCATCAACAAGCCCGCGTGTTGGAGTTGCGCGTTCCTGAACAAATTCAAGCTCAAGCCAATTTGGTTGAGCCTTGGATCACCGGCTTGATTGATCAACTGCTGGAACTGGAGTACGCCTTGATTCCAGAGGGCTTGCACGTCATTGGGCAACTGCCGACACGGGACCAACGCCTTACCACTTTGAAAGCCATGTCGGTAGCGATGGGTATCGAGGAGCCAGCTTTGCTGGAGGAATTGGTTGATGGGGCCAGCGAAGAATCTTTGAACCGCCACGCCAAACACCTTAACGATGCCCAGAAAATATCGTTGCACCAACTGGTGCAATCCAACCTGCTCTTGAGCCAGGAAAGTGAACTCAACGGCCTGCTCCGCGCCCTCGATGGTCGTTATGCCCTGCCGGCACCGGGCGGTGATCTGTTGCACAACCCTGATGTCTTGCCCACAGGCCGCAATTTGCACGGACTGGACCCCTTCAAACTGCCTACGGCCTTTGCTGTGCGCGATGGTCAAAAACAAGCCGCCAAATTGCTGGAGCGATACGCGCAAGACGGCTCCGGCGTACCGGAATCCATCGCCATGGTTTTGTGGGGAACCGACAACCTCAAAACCGAGGGTGGCCCGATGTCGCAGGCCTTGGCTTTGATGGGTGTGACGCCAAGGTTTGACACCTACGGCAGACTCGCAGGCGCCGAATTGGTCCCTCTGGATGTGCTGAAGCGCCCACGTATTGACGTGGTGATCACCCTGTCCGGCATCTTCCGCGATTTGCTGCCGATGCAAATCAAGCTTCTGGCAGAAGCCAGCTTTCTGGCCGCCAGCGCAGATGAAGCGCCTGAAATGAACTTCATCCGCAAGCATGCCCTGGCCTACATGGCTGAGCATGGCGGCGATATGGAATCGGCCTCGCTGCGCGTTTTCGGCAACACAGAAGGCGCTTACGGCTCCAATGTGAACTTGCTGGTGGACAGTTCTGCTTGGCAAAAAGAAGATGAACTGGGCGACGCATTCACTTCGCGCAAGGGCTTTGCCTATGGCCGTGAAGGCAAACCAGTGCGCAACAACCAGTTACTCAAAAGCGTGCTGGCTGATGTGTCGCTGACGTACCAGAACCTGGACTCGGTTGAGTTGGGCGTCACCAGCATCGACACCTACTTTGACACGCTGGGCGGTATAAGCAGAGCGGTTTTGCAAGCCAAGCACGACCGCGATGGCGACGCAGCCACTGCACCGCCTGTCTACATCGTGGACCAGACACAAGGTGATGGAGTTGTGCGCAGCCTCACGGAGCAAGTTGCGCTGGAAACTCGTACGCGCATGCTCAACCCCAAATGGCATGAGGGCATGTTGCAACACGGCTACGAAGGTGTTCGTCAGATTGAAGTTCATCTGACCAACACCATGGGCTGGTCTGCCACAACAGGCCAGGTTCAACCTTGGGTCTATCAGCAATTGGCCCAAACCTTTGTGCTGGATCCGGCCATGCGCCAACGGCTGGCCGAACTCAACCCGACATCTTCGGCCAAGCTGGCCAACCGATTGATTGAAGCTTCTCGTCGCGAGTATTGGAAACCCGATGCTGAGACATTAAATGCCTTGCTGCGCGCCGGCGAGGAACTGGAAGATCGCCTTGAAGGCATCCAAGAAGGGCAAGCAGCATGATTGAGACCACCAGCATCTCTGTAAAAAGTATCCAACGCGCTTCACGCGAGGACGGCGAAGGCAGTGTGCAATGCCAACTCGATCCGAATGTAAAAATCGGTAACGCCAAAGTCTTTGCGGTCTATGGCAAAGGCGGCATTGGCAAAAGCACCACCTCATCTAATTTGTCGGCTGCATTTTCCAAAATGGGAAAACGTGTGCTGCAAATCGGCTGTGACCCCAAGCATGACAGCACCTTCACCCTGACTAAAAAAATGCTGCCCACGGTCATTGATGTGCTTGAAACTGTGGACTTTCATGCCGAAGAACTTCGGGTTGAAGACTTTGTTTTTGAAGGCTATAACGGCGTGATGTGCGTCGAAGCCGGTGGCCCGCCTGCCGGCACAGGCTGCGGTGGCTATGTAGTGGGTCAAACCGTCAAACTGCTCAAAGAGCATCACCTGCTGGAAGACACCGATGTGGTCATTTTTGATGTGCTCGGCGATGTGGTCTGCGGTGGCTTTGCAGCGCCCCTGCAGCACGCCGACCGCGCCATGATCGTCACAGCCAACGATTTCGACTCTATCTTTGCCATGAACCGGATTGTGCAAGCCATTGGCGCCAAGGCAAAAAATTACAACGTGCGCCTGGGCGGCGTGATCGCCAATCGCAGCGCTGCCACAGATCAGATAGACAAATACAACGATCGCATTGGCCTGAAACTGGCCGCTCACTTCCCGGACCTGGATGTGATTCGCCGCAGCCGTTTGAAAAAATCGACGCTCTTTGAGATGGAGTACTCGCCTGAGTTGGAAGCTGTACAAAAAGAATACATGCGCCTGGCTGCGAGCATGTGGTTGGGTGGGGAGGGCTACTCTGCAGTTCCCATGAAAGACCGCGATATTTTTGATCTTTTGGGTTTTGATTGAGGTTTTGAAACATGAGTGAAGTCACTTACGAGCAACGCCGCGGACAAATCGAAAATTATTTCGACCGCACAGCGGCTGCAGCTTGGGCCAAGCTAACTTCTGACGCACCCGTCGGCCGGATTCGCGCCACTGTGCGCGCAGGACGCGATCAAATGCGGGCAACCCTGGTTTCCTGGTTGGGCAATGACCTGCGTGGCAAGCGCATATTGGATGCCGGTTGCGGCACGGGTGCATTGGCCGTAGAAGCTGCCCGCCTGGGTGCGCAGGTTGTGGCCATTGATTTGTCGCCGACTCTGGTCGACTTGGCCCGCGAAAGAATTCCTGCCGATGTGTCACACCTGGTGGAGTTTCACAGCGGCGACATGCTGGACAAAAACCTTGGTCACTTCGACCATGTCGTGGCTATGGACTCCATCATTCACTACCAGACAGACGACGCAGTTCATGCCCTGGCTCAGTTGGCTGAACGCACCAGCGGCTCCATCGTCTTTACTTTTGCGCCCCGCACGCCTTTATTGGCACTCATGATTTCGGTGGGCCGCTTGCTGCCCAGGAGCGACCGCGCCCCATGGCTGGAGCCGATGGCTGAAAAAAGAATCGCCCAGCTGATGACAACCCATGAGTCGCTGGCTGGCTGGAAATGTGCACGCAGTCACCGCGTCTCCAGCGGGTTTTACAAATCTCAAGCGATGGAGTGGTTACGCGCATGAGATCCAAAACGTTTGCCAAGTACGCCAAGCAAATGCCAGTGAGTTGGCTGCCGTTTGCAGACGTTGCCAGTGCTGATTTACCTTTGGCGCGATTGCTTCGCCTGTCCTTGTTCAAGTTCACGATGGGCATCACCACAGCCTTGATGATCGGCACCTTGAACAGGGTCATGATCGTTGAGCTGGGTGTCTCGGCATGGCTGGTTTCCATGATGCTGGCGCTGCCTTTGCTGGTTGCGCCGTTTCGCGCTGTCACGGGCTACCAATCAGATGTGCACGTTTCTGCCTTCGGCTGGAGGCGTATTCCCTACATGTGGGGCGGCACTTTGATTCAATTTTTAGGCCTGGCAGTTATGCCTTTTGCCTTGCTGGTGTTGTCGGGTCGCGGGCAGGTTCCGGTGCCTGACTGGGTAGGCCAAGGTGCTGCCGCGATCGCCTTCTTGATGGTGGGTGCAGGTCTACAAACCTCCCAAACTGCAGGGCTTGCATTGGCAACCGATCAGGCCAGCGAAGAAACCCGCCCGCGAGTGGTGGCGCTGATGTACACCATGCTTTTGGTCGGCGCCGTCGCGGGTAGTTTGGTTTACAGCTTTTTGCTGGCTGACTTCACGCCCGAAAAATTAGTCCAGGTGGTCCAAGGTACGGCCTTGGTGGTCTTGCTTCTCAATGGTGTTGCGCTCTGGAAACAGGAGCCTCGCAACCCGCAACGTGTGGCTGCGCTGAAAACTCAAGTTCGTCGCCCTTTCAAAGCCGTCTGGGCCGAATTCATTGAATTGCCGCAAGCACGCCGCTTTCTGTGGGCCACCTGTCTGGGCACCATGGCCTTCAACATGCAAGACATCATTCTTGAGCCCTATGGCGGCGAAATTCTCAAGCTGAGTGTGGGTGCAACCAGTGCCCTGACAGCCATGCTGGCAGCCGGCGGTTTGCTGGGCTTTTATGTGGCGGGCCGTAAATTGGCCAGTGGCATAGACCCCATGCGCTTGGCAGCTTATGGCGCGCTGGCGGGCTTGCCTGCTTTCTCGGCTGTGATTTTTTCAGCGCCTCTGGAAGCCGGCTGGCTTTTCCGGGTGGGTGCATTGGGCATTGGCTTTGGCAGCGGTTTGTTTGCCGTCGGCACCTTGTTCACGGCCATGCGCATAGAAGCCGCATATGTCGGCCTGGCCTTGGGGGCCTGGGGTGCCGTGCAATCGGCTGCGGCTGGTATCTCCATGTTTTTTGGTGGCGCCTTGCGCGACTCCATCACGGCACTGAGCAGCCGGGGAGACATGGGCCCAGCTTTGACGGACCCCTCGGTTGCTTACAGCATGGTTTATCACGTCGAAATGCTTTTGCTGTTCCTCACCCTGATTGCGGTTGGCCCCCTGGTCAAACGCAGCAGATCTTTTTCGCCCGTTCCACCACCAGCCCTCGGTTTGACCGAGTCACGCATTTAGTTGTTCATAAGGAGAAGTCGCCATGCAAACTGTAGGAAACATCACAGGCTACGTCGATCTAGCGCAAATATTGCTCTATGTTTTTTGGATTTTTTTCGCCGGCCTGATTTACTATCTTGTTCAAGAAGGTCACCGCGAGGGCTACCCGATGGAGTCCAGCAGCTCAGGCCGCGCAGTGGTCAAAGGGTTTCCGATTCCCGAACCTAAAATATTTTTGCTTGAAGGTGGCAAAAGCGTGACAGTTCCAGACCTCACCCGGAAAGAGCCTGCTTATAACGCTGTGGCCACCAGCCCCGCTTCTGGTTCGCCCATTGAACCCAAGGGTGATGCCATGCGGGCTGCTGTAGGCCCAGGCGCTTACGCCAGCCGTGAAGACGTGCCGGAAATGACCTCGCACGGCGCACCTTTAATTCAACCGCTGCGCATTGCCAGCGATTACACCGTGGCAACGCAAGACGTCGATCCGCGTGGACTGCCCGTGATGGCAGGCGACGGCAAGCAAGGTGGCACTGTCAAAGACATTTGGATTGATTCCGCAGAGATGATGTTCCGTTATCTTGAGGTCGAAATCCCTGACGGTCGCACCGTGCTGCTGCCCATCGCTTTTTCTGTGATCCGCAGAAACCAGGTTGAAGTGAACGCTGTGTATGCGCGGCATTTTGCGGCAGTTCCAGCCCTGCGTAACCCAAACCAAGTAACCAAGCTGGAAGAAGACAAAATCAGCGCCTACTACGGCGGCGGCACTTTGTATGCCGACGTCAAACGCAGTGAGCCCTTGATTTAAACAAGGCTTTCAAAGCAATTTAGATACGTTAAAGCCTGTTGAGGAAGCAGACATGCCCATCGAAAGCCTAGGTCACGAGTACGAGTTTGAACCGCAATTCGGTTTGCCTGAGCGCCTTCCGGACGACGAATTCATCGTTTGGCAAGGATCGCCCGATGTAGGTGCTTTGGCCAATTCAGCCTTTCACCTGAAAAAAATTGGGTTTTATTTTGCGGTCTTGATCGTGGCTTGTGCCTGGCCGGCCTTGGAGTCTGGCGCAGGTCTGATGGCTGTTGTGTCGGCCGTCAAATGGATTGTGCCGCTGACGGTCATTGCCATGGCGTCTGTCTGGTTACTGGCCTGGTTCACTTCGCGCACCACGGTTTATACAGTGACCAGCAAGCGGGTGGTGATGCGGCTAGGGATTGTGCTGACGGTATCTTTTAATTTGCCATTCAAGCAGATTGCCTCCGCTGACGTACGCGTACTCAAAGATGGTTTTGGTGATATCACCTTGGCTTTACAGGGGTCAGACAGTATTGCCTGGGTTCATTTATGGCCCAGTGTGCGTCCATGGCGGATCAGTAAACCAGAGCCGACCTTGCGTGCTGTTCCTAATGTTCAAGTCGTGTCTGACAAACTGCGTCAGGCTTGGACCCAGAGCACAGGTTTGGCAGCCAATGCACGCACGCAGACTGAACACGAGCAGCTTGACCCCCGCCCTCTACAAATCAAGACCCTATGAGCCAAGCCCTGCGCGTCCCCAAGCCTGTCAATACAAGCCCTGACAGCTTTCCTCGCTGGGTGCTTTACTGCGGGGCCGGCATCATGGCCTTTTCGCTCATCTCTGTGGGCTTGATCCGCATCACTGGCAATGGCCCTGACCAAAGGGCGGCGGCCCCTACGGTTCAGCGTTCTTTGGTTTTTCTTGATCAAAAAGACGGCGGTGTCAGGGTTGCCGATGGTTTGACAGGTGAGACCTTGACCGTGCTGCATGGCGAGCAAGGTTTTGTACGCGGCGCCCTTCGGGCACTTAGCAGGGAGCGCTACTCTAGAGGTATTGGCGCGTCACAACCTTTTGACCTCATTGCCCGCGTTGATGGACGGGTGACCCTGATGGACCCGAGCACCGGAAGCAGAGTTGATCTAGAGTCCTTTGGTCCTACAAATACGGCAGAATTTGCCAGGTTCCTGGCCATGCGCCCGCAATAGTTCAAGTTATTTCTGTAACGTCTAAGTTGACTCGGAGAATTTTTCCATGCAAGCGAATCCCGCCATTGACAGTGCCGCCAAAGCGTCGCAAAAAGCTGTCGAGAGCACCATGCTCAGTCCGCGCTTTTACACCACCGACTTCGCCGCCATGGACCGCCTCGATGTGTCTTCTATGCGCAGCGAGTGGGACCGGATGATGGCTGAGTACGAAGGCGACAACAACCACGATCATTTTCAACGTGACGCACAGTTTGCTGAAGAAGTTGCTGAGCGCTTTTCTCAAGTCAGCCCCGAAATGCGGGAGGAGTTCCTGGGCTTTTTAATCTCGTCCCTGACGTCCGAGTTTTCGGGTTGTATTTTGTACAACGAGATTTATAAAAATGTTGAAAACCCTGACATCAAACAATTGATGCGCTACATGGCGCGTGACGAATCGCGCCACGCGAGCTTCATCAATCAATCACTCAAAGACTTCGGTCTGGGCATTGACCTGGGCGACTTAAAGCGCACCAAGGCTTACACCTATTTCAAACCCAAGTACATTTTTTACGCGACTTATTTGTCCGAGAAAATTGGCTACGCCCGTTACATCACCATTTACCGGCAACTCGAAAAGAACCCGGACAAGCGTTTTCACCCCATCTTTCGCTGGTTTGAGAGATGGTGCAACGACGAGTTCCGTCATGGCGAGTCTTTCGCCTTGATCATGCGTGCTAATCCGCACCTGCTGCGGGGTGGCAATGTGTATTGGATCCGCTTTTTCCTGCTGGCGGTTTACGCCACCATGTATGTGCGTGACCACACCCGTCCGATGCTGCACCATGAAATGGGGCTGGAGTCCACCACATACGACTATGAGGTGTTCCACATCACCAACGAAATTACCAAGCAAGTCTTCCCCGTCAGCCTGGACATCGACAGCCCGCGTTTTCGGACCGGCCTGGCTCACTTATTTCATGTTCAGCAGCAAATGGACAAGGCCAAGGCAGCAGGCGGTGTGATGGGTCTGTTGCAGCGTGTTCGCTGGGCTGTTTCGGGTGGCGTCACTTTTGTTCGCCTTTACTTCCTGCCCATGAAACACCACGCCTTGCCAGAGCAAGTTCGCATGGCCCCTGCTTGGTAAGCTTGAGCAAATTTCACCACCTAAGGTATGGATGACTGACGCTTACGTCGCGCTCGGATTTGCAATATTCATCTGGTGGTTCAGCACCGGAATTGTGATCTTGCTCAATCGCATGTCACGCACTGCCATCACGATGAGTCTGGTCTTGTCGTCGCTCTTGTGCATTGGCGCCCTGTTGGGGCTGTCGCACACAGCGCAGCAAAGTAGTGTGACCGGAGCCTATTGCGCTTTCACTTGCGCTCTCTTGGCCTGGGGCTGGAACGAACTGAGCTTTTTGACAGGATGGATCACAGGCACTCAAAAAACAGCTGTATCCAAAAACACGGTAGGGTGGCCGAGGTTTGTAGCGTCTTTCAAAGCAGTGGTTTGGCACGAGTTGGCCATCTTGATGGTGGGCGCACTCATCGTGTACCTCACCTGGGACGCGCCCAACCAAGTGGGCACTGGCACTTATCTGGTCTTATGGATCATGAGAACCAGCGCCAAACTTAACTTGTTTTTCGGCGTTCGTAATTTGAGTGAGGAGTTTTTACCTGCTCACTTGGCTTACCTGGAAAGCTTTTTCAAGCGGCGTCCAATGAATGCTTTTTATCCCTTCGCATTGCTGGGCGCCAGCGTCTGCTTGTGGTGGCTGGTCGCTTATGCAAACAATCCTTTGGCCAGCCCGGATCAAGTGGTAGGCGCGGTGCTGGTTGGCACCATGTTGGCGCTGGCTATTGTGGAGCATCTGATGCTGGTGCTTCCGCTAGACACCACCACCTTGTGGCGTTGGGCTATTCGCAAGCCCAAGGTCACGGCCCATCCAGAACCACTGACCCAGAACCTGCCTCTGTAAAACCCGCACCCGTAGATTCACATGATCAATCTTTACAAATCAATTGACTCTGCGGGTGGTGGGGGTGGCGCCGCCGGTGGTGGCTATGCTCCAGCCATCAGGCCTTATCCATTGGACGACCACCGCCCCACAGCTGTCGTGATCGGTACAGGCTTTGGTGGCCTGGCGGCGGCTATTCGACTGAGCGTCAAGGGCTATCGCGTTCAAATGCTTGAGAAGCTGGATGCGCCCGGCGGGCGAGCCTACGTGCATAAGCAAGATGGTTTCACCTTTGATGCAGGCCCCACTATCATCACTTTGCCGCATTTGATCGAGGAGCTTTTCACCTTGTGCGGCCGTAACATGAAAGACCATGTTGACCTGCGCCTGATGTCGCCTTTCTACAGAATCCGCTTCGACGATGGCACGCACTTTGACTACAGCAACAATGATGAGGCCATGCTCGAACAGATTGAGCGTTTGAACCCTGACGACGTCCAAGGCTTTAAAGATTTGATGAAGGCCTCTGAAAAATGTTTCCAGCTGGGCTTTGTCGAGCTGGGCATGGTGCCTTTTGAGACCCTCGGTGATGTCATCAAAGCGATGCCCAATCTGGCGCGCATGCAAGCCTGGCGCTCGATTTACAGCATGGTCGCCAAATACATCAAGCATCCCAAGCTGCGCATCGTCATGAGTTTTCATCCACTGCTCATTGGTGGCAATCCTTACTCAGTCACTTGTGTTTACGCGCTGATTCACTCACTCGAGCGGCGCTGGGGTGTTCACTCGGCCATGGGCGGCACGGGTGCCATTGTGAGCGAGTTGGTCAAACTGCTGGATGAACGCGGCGTCAAAATCCACTACAACAGCCCCGTGACCCGCATCCGCGTTGAAGGCGGCCAGGCGCGCGGCGTTGAACTTGCCAGCGGTGAGTACATAGCTGCCGATATCGTAGTGAGCAATGCGGATGCGGCTTGGACGTATCGCCACCTGATTGAGCCGCAACACCGTAAGCACTGGACCGACAAACGCATTGCCAAAGGCAAATATTCATCCGGCTTATTTGTCTGGTATTTCGGAACCAACCGCCGGTACGAAGACGTTCCTCACCATATGATGGTTTTAGGCCCACGCTACAAAGGCCTGCTGCAGGATATTTTTAAAAACCATACGCTCTCCAAAGATTTCAGTTTGTATCTGTACCGCCCTACGGCGACAGATCCTTCGCTGGCCCCTGAAGGTTGTGACAGTTTTTATGTGCTTTCTGTGGTGCCCAATCTCAGCAGTCAAACCGATTGGCCGGCAGTCACTGAGCAGTACCGCGATGCCATTGCCACCGTGTTAGAAGAAAGCGTGTTGCCCGATCTCAAGCAGCATGTGGTCTCGTCGAAGGTGACAACGCCGCAAGATTTCCAAGACCGTTTATGGTCTTACAAAGGTGCGGGTTTTGGCCTTGAGCCCATCTTGGTGCAAAGTGCTTGGTTCAGACCGCATAACAAATGCCAAGATGTAAAGAGTCTTTATATGGTGGGTGCCAGCAGCCAGCCCGGTGCCGGCGTGCCCAGTGTCTTGATGTCCGCAAAAATGCTCGAACAGGTGGTACCTGATGTCAAATCCTTCGCTTGATACAAGCCTGTCCCAAGACCTCCCTGCAAAGCCACAGCCTGTGGATTTGAGCTATGACTTAGAGGCTTGCACTGAACTGATGCGCGGCGGTTCAAAATCTTTTTTTGCAGCGTCCAAACTATTGCCAGTGCGTCTGCGTCCACCCGCCATTGCTTTGTACGCGTTTTGCCGTTTGGCTGACGATGCCATCGATACGGGTTCAGACCCTATGGTGGCCATGCAAGACTTGCATTCGCGCTTAGAGGCTATTTACGCCGGGCGCCCCGGCCCCGAAGACGCCGACAGGGCTTTGACATTGGTAGTTCATCGCTATGGCATCCCCAGTGGATTGCTGGAAGCCCTACTGGATGGTTTTTTGTGGGATACCCAAGGCCGTCGCTACGAGACCCTTGCCGACGTCGAAGCCTACGGCGCAAGGGTGGCGGGCACGGTGGGTGCCATGATGTCGCTCATCATGGGGGCGTCCACTGACTCGGCCATAGCCCGCGCCAGCGAACTGGGTGTGGCCATGCAATTAACCAATATTGCGCGCGACATTGGTGAAGACGCACGAAATGGCCGCTTGTACATTCCGCGTTCCTGGTTCCGTGAGATTGGCATGGACGCAGATGCCTGGTTGGCAAATCCCGTCTTCGATGCCCGCATTGCCGGCTTTACACAGCGTTTGTTATTGCGTGCAGATGCACTCTACCGGCGTGGCGAGTTCGGGCTGTCCGAATTGAGTTGGGACTGCCGCCCCGCCATTCAAGCTGCCCGCTTGGTCTACGCCGAGATAGGCAAACAACTGGAGCGCGAAGGACTTGATTCTGTGAACCACCGGACCGTTGTGTCTACCCGCCGCAAACTTGCCCTGATTGCCAGAGCTGCTTCGGTTGCATTCATGGTGCCCGCAGCGCCTGCCGTCGCACTGAGCCCCGTGCCAGCTATTCATTACCTGGTTGACATTGTCAGCAAAGAGCGGGATACGTCAGAACCCACAAAACTCTGGACAGTACCGTCCCGGAGTTTTGAAGAGCGTGTGGAGTGGATGGTGGATTTATTCGGCAAACTGGAACAGCGGGAAAGAACCGTTCGCTAGGTCTTCGTTTTGTTGAAAATCTTCGAAGTTTTGGTTTTGCTTGGCGCAGGCGTTTTGTTTTTTTGGTGGCAGTTCGACGACTTACGCCGGGCCAGGGAAAGCAACAAGAAAAATCAGCCTGAGTCCAACCCTCAGAAAGACCTCGATGGGGGCTGATCTGAAAGTCATTCACCTGGTGAGCGCTTGCCTTTTTTTGGGCAATGTGATCGTCAGTGGTGTGTGGGCCTTGCTGGCTGAGCGCACGCGTGATCACGCCATCATCCAATTTAGCAATCGATTGGTCCTGATCACCGATCTCATGTTCACCCTGGTTGGCGCCATCGGTGTGGTGTGGACAGGTCATTCCATGGCGCAAAATTACGGCGGTGAAGCCGGCCATCCTTGGATTCAATGGTCTTATGCCTTGCTGACATTCTCCGGCTTGATTTGGCTGTTTGTGCTGGTGCCCATTCAATTGAAGCAGCGTGCCTTGCTGCGCAACAGCAGCACCGTCTGCGAAAAATACTGGCGCCTTTCTCAGGTATGGAAAATTGCCGGCGCCATTGCAACCTTGCTGCCTTTGCCGATTGTTTACTTCATGGTCACCAAATCGGTTTGACCACCCAGCGCTCATGAGTCCGGCAAAGCGCCCCGCTTTGACAGCCCTGCCACTTGCATCCCGCGTCATTTTGATCACTGGCGCAGCCTCTGGCATTGGCGCTGCAACGGCCATGGAAGCTGTAGCCCAGGGCGGCATACCTGTGCTGGTCGATTGTGACGAAGAGCCGCTGGCGCACATGGCGAAGTGCTGCGGGCCGGAAACCCTTTACCTGACTGCAGATGTGTCTGATCTTTTGGCGATGCAAGCCGTGGTTGAAAAAACACTCGCAGTACACGGCCGCATTGATGTTGTATTTGCCAATGCCGGTGTTGCCGCATTTGGCCCGTTGGCGCATGTGGATCCGGGTGCTTGGAAGCGCTGCATGGAAGTCAATGTCTTTGGTGTTTTCAATACCGTGCGCTCAGCACTGGCAGCGTTGACGAAGCAGCGTGGCTATATCTTGATCAATGCCTCAGTGTCCTCATTTGCCCACCCGCCCATGATGTCGGCTTATGCAGGCAGCAAATCGGCGGTGGAGGCCATGGCCAATTCCTGGCGCATTGAGTTGGCAGCGCATGGTGTTGCTGTGGGTGTGTTGCACGCCGGTTGGGTGCGCACACCCTTGGTGAGTGAAGGCGCTTTGCACCCGGGCTTTGTGCGTCTACGCGCCACCATGCCCGGCCCCTTGAATCGTGAAACATCGCCAGAAGATACGGCACGTGTCATTGTGCGCGCCATGGTGAAACGCCAGTCAAGAGTATGGCTACCGGGCTGGCTGCGCATTTTGTTTGCACTGCGTGCCTTATTGCACATGCCCTTTGCAGAGCGTGAGCTGCTGCGTGCTGCTCCTGAAATTGAAGCGATGTACCTGGAGGGTTTACACGCAGAGGGCGCCTTGGCCTCGAGCTTCGGGCCCAGAGAGCGGGAGCGCACGCTGCGCCGTGCACAGCAAGCCGGCCGCTGATCTCATGCGCGCCTGGGCATACGCCAGGGCAACATCATCCGCACAGGCAGGGAAACCACCCGTGGAATGTCCAGCGACTCATGGACGGCGGTCACTTTTTCTCCTAGCAGATTCGCGCTCAACAATGAACGCACATAAAACGGCGTGTCTTCCAAGGTTGTGATGACTTCAGGGCTGCTGTCTGGATCAGAGCACATACCGCGTGCAATTCTCCAGGCGGATGCCGGCAGTTGATGGCGCTTTGGCGCTGTGAATGCCGCGTAGCTGCCATCAGGGGAAAAGCGCTGCGCCACCACGCGGCCTGGGCCCTGCTTGGGCCTGACGTCGTAAACCACACTGGTGTCGCCATTGGCCATTTCGGCGCGCGCCCAATCCCAGTCCTTGAACCCTCTGTCTACGGGTTCATCGCCTTCGTTGGAATCCAGGTAGGCATGCCCCTGCCAACTCAGTCCAGGACTGCTCATCTCAACTTCAACGCGTGAACAAGGCGCGATAGGTCCCCAACGGTGCAGGCCCATGTTGTCCAAGGGCGTGACAAATTTACACAAACCCGCAGGTCGCACAGTCACACGTCCGCGCACACGCATGGGCCAGGGAACATTGATTTCGTCAATGTCAATGGTCAAGGCTTGACCATCCCAGCGAAGACAGCTGGGTCCGATTTCGAAGTGGTTTGAGCTGCGTTCTATGTGCGAGCGGCCACGTTCAGTCATAGTCCAGCGTCTGCCTGATTTGCCATAGAGCGCAACATTCAAGGCGCAGAAATTGTCCGGATCAGCAACACCGCCGCCCAGGCTGCGTGCCAAAGCGTAATAGGGTGAAAACACACTGCCGACAAAGGCGATGATGGTCAACCCATGCTCACCATCGTCGCTCAGGGCATCGACATACCACCAGAGATAACCACCCGGGGGGACTTCCTGGTCAAACCGAGGTCCGCCATCAGCGTCGCGGCCGCCAACCGCCCTGACATGGCTGCCATCGGCACGCCCGGACCCGGGTGCACACTGCCCCCCGCCGTGTACAGGCCCGGTATTTTGCTGCGCGCAGAGTGGCGCGCAAAGGCCGACATCCAGCCGTGGGTCGCTTGTCCGTACAGGGCGCCCCCACTGCCCGGGAAAAGTTGCGCAAAGTCCTTGGGCAATGTTCGCACCACTTGCTGGGGCGTAGCCTGAATTTCCAGGCCACAGCGACGCATCAGGGCCAGGCTGCTTGTTTCGCACGCTTGCATCTCCTTAGGGTTGAATGAGTGAGTGTCGCCATCGGCTGGCGCGTTGACGAGGCACAAAATTCTTTCCAGTCCCGGCCGGGCCAGCCCGGTGTCGCTGCGGTCCTGTGCACAAACATACACCGTTCCTTGCGCCGGCAGTCTGCGCTTTTGAAAAATATCATCGAATTCACGTTGATAGTTTTGGTTGAAAAAAACATTGTGCCGAACCAAAGGAAAACCTTGTGTCTGCGCATGCATGGACATGGTGAACGCAGAAAGAGAGCGGTCGGCTGCACGAACCGGCTTGAAGTCAGTCGCCAGCGCCTCACCCAGAAGACCCGCACCCAATGCAGAGACATCGCCATTGAAAACGACATGCTCAGCCTCTAGGGTTTCGCCAGAAATAAGTTGCACACCGGTGACTCTGCCGTCCTTTGTCAGAATTCGGTCACATGGGCTGTTGTACCTGGCCTTCACGCCGTGCTTTTCACCCAACTGCGCCAAAGCATGTGCCACTTGGAACATGCCACCGGAGACCGACCAAACACCATCGAGCTCAACTTGTGCCACCAACATCAGCGTCGCAGGTGCCAACCAGGGTGAAGAGCCGCAGTAGGTGGCATACCGGCCAAACAATTGCTGCAAACGCTTGTCATGGAAATGCCGGCTGAGGCTGTTCCACAAACTTGAATAGGGTCCCAAACCAGTGAGAGTGGCCATACCACTGAGCCCCAAGTCGCCGACCATGCTGAGTAAATCCGGTCGTTCACTGCGTATGTATGGTTTTTCCAGCGTCGCATAAAGACTTTTTGCTTGTTGGCAAAATTTTAAAAATCTGCGCGATTCTTGTGGACTACTGAACTGCGCAATGGCATCGGCCGTACGGGCTGTGTCAGAAAACAAGTCCAGCGTTTGCGGCGAGCCATCCCAGGCATGCCTGGCCAGAACATTCAGGGGCTCGAGCTGCACGATGTCCTGCAGTGAGGTGCCCATCTCTTGAAGCATCTGCTCCAATACCCAACGCATGGTAAAAACCGTCGGGCCCGAATCAACACCCACGCCATCGACCTGCACTTGCCGAATTTTTCCGCCGGGGGTACCGGCACTTTCCAGCAAGGTGACATCCAGACCGCGATGGGCCAACACCAAGGCACTGACCAGGCCCGCTATGCCGGCGCCCACCACCACCACGCGAGGTGTTCGCTGGGCTTCAGGCATAGGTTTTCCCGTGCCATTGGCCTTCAACATTTACGGGAACAAAACGGGCGAACATGGACTCTGAAAAAAATCCGTGTTGTGCGGCCGCTTGAATCGCTTCTAAATGCGAGCCTGACCGGGCGTATGCATTCATGTCAGCGACACTGTCCCAAATACTGAAAGTGACCTGGCGAAAAAACGGGGCTTCACCCAGACCCACGGCTAACTGGCAACCTTTGACATTTGCGAGTGCAATTTCAGAAGGCGGTGCATGCCGCCAGAATGCGGGCGCCTTGCTCAGCTTGATGGAAGCACGCGTCAGGGCGGCCACCGGACCGGTCAAAGGCTCCTCTGCGCGAACCTGTAAAGAGTGGCCGTCCCAACTGCCTCGACACGACCAGGTCTGCAGGGTGACCCAACAAAATTCCCGGGAGCGGTCCCGGTAATCTTGAACCAGGGCAGACTTCGCTACAAAGTTGGCTGCTGCTTGGGCAGATTCGAACAAGGCAAACAAACCCTGGCGTGATGCACTGGGTCGCAGTCCGAACCCGCCCTCATGACCACTGCCTAAAACTTTAGAAAAAACAAGTCCTGGCACAGCTCGCAAAGCTCCCGGCCCTTTGACAATGCGCGACCAGCCCCAAAGTCTGGAGCTTTCAACAATATCAGACAGCAACATAACCGCCGTTTGATCACTGTGTGCTGCAAGTTGTCCCGTAAGCATGTTTGAAATACCCATAAAAAAAGGCCTGCACCTCCAAAGTGTGCAGGCCTTTCGAGACTCAGATTTTAAGGCTTCACTACAGCTTGAAGCTCAGGAAAATCTTTGGCCATTTTTGCACCATAAAGCGGTTTGTAGGCGCCTTGGTGACATGTGCTGCAATTGACTTTGGCCACATCACCCTTGGGTCCGAGTCGATTGGCGGGAAACTGATCGGTGAGCGGAATGATGTAGTCATTGTTCAAATCCCGCGCCATCCGGATACCGTGCCAAGCGGTCACGCGTTGTGGCCTGGACTCTTCCCACGATGCAAAGTTACGCGTATTGTGGCAATACGTGCAGTTCACACCCAAAGACTCCGACATGTGCACCATCAGCGAATAAGTGTGCTCCGCTTGTTTGGTCGATGCGCGGTTGTTATAAGCGCCAACACCTGTCATGGCTGTGTTGCTGTTCACACGGATAGGCTCTGCACCCATCAGATAGGGCGAGAAAGGATCAAAAGGCAAAGACGTCAAACCGGCTGCTTTGGTGGCAATGTTCTGACCTGCCAGATCGCCCAACAAGCTGTTTGCGTACAAACGATCTTTGGGTGCGGTCCAAACTTGCGTAGGGACGTTGTTGCCACGGTGGCAGGTGTAGCAAGTGACCCCGGTTTCCGCCACGTGCGCTTTGTAGTCTTGGTTGACCTTTTGTGTCATCTCAATCATGCGCCTGGCTACCACCTTGGTGTACTTGCCGTCATCTGCAAAATTTTGAACATTGTGGCAATAAGCGCAACCCGCTTCCGGTGCTACCCACTCGGTAATGGAAGTCATATGGCGATTGAATTGACCCACGCTCAAGTCGCCCAGAACCTTGACGTTCTGGTAAACGTCGCGAGCTTTGGGTCCATCGGCGGAGGCCGCTTCTGCCGCAACAGGTGCGGCGTTCAGCGACGCCTGCTTGGCCAGAGTGCGGGGGTTATAAATCTGCTCCATACCCGTGCCACGGTAACCGGTCTGAACCGTTTCAATGGGTGGCCGTTCGCAACCTGACAGGAGCAATGCAGCGGTCAGTAACAAGCTTGTTTTAATCATGTTGATCATGGCTTTACTCCGAGAATAGCGGGGTCGACAATCACCGGGCTGCCCAGCGGATAAGCAGGGACAACGTGGTGTTTGACAGACCAGAGATACCAGTTGTCAACGACGGTGCCTGTGAGCAAGATACCGATGCCGCCAACCAAGGGGCAGAGCACTGCGAACCACCAAGCCCAGCGGTGAATAGATTCCATGGATGCGTTAAAGCCCATCGTCCAACGCCAGAACAAGCCAGCACGCTCAGAGGCAGTTCCGCGGTCAACGATTTGCTCAATCTCACGCTCACCACCGTAGCGGCCCACAGCTAAAATCGTGGCGCCGTGCATTGCAAACAACAGTACCGATCCGTAAAGGAAAACAATCGACAGCGCATGGAATGGGTTGTAGAACAAATTGCCATAGCGCAATGAGATCGCAGAGACCCAATCCAGGTGCGGGAAGATCCCAAAGGGTACTGCTTCAGACCAGCTGCCCATCATGATGGGACGGAAAAAGCCGCACACCAGATAAAGCCATATCGCGGCAGCGAAGGCCCAGGCCACATGCGTTCCCAAACCAAGCTGTCGGGCGCGCCTGTAGGTTCGAGCCCACCACAGCAAAATAGAGACGGTCAGCATGAAGCCCACGATCAGCCACCAACCGCCTTGCGCCAGCGGCGGTATGCTTAAACCGTAGGCTGGCGGCGGCGGCTCAAGCGCGAGCCAGAACAATTGGCGCACCAACTGGATCGGATTCCAATCCACAGAGGCCAGCATATTAAAGCCAATGATATTGAACGCAGCGATGCCAAAGAGCAGTGACGCAACACCCAAAGAACCCAGGTAAACAGGGCCAATTTGTGCGTTACCGATACGCCCTAGCAGGTGCACCAAAAATGGGGTTCCGGTGCGCTTGTCGTCGCCGCGTGGCAAGTCAATGCCGTTGTGCAAAGGCCCAACGGGCTGCACCGAGGTGAAAAGATTTTGGTATTCGGCCATTTCAATTTCCTCTTTTCTTGATCAAGTGCGCCAGATGGGCATGTTCAGCCACCAGCTCCACCACTCAGGCCAGGCACCCGTCCAGAAGGGTCCGCTGACGACAATACAAACAATTCCGAACCACACACCGGCCAGTGCCAGGAAAAGGCCCAGACGGTGGATACCCAAGGTACCTACCGAATAGCCAATCAGGTCGCGGAAGAAAGTGTCTTCGTGTTCAGGCGACTTAACCACTTGGCCTTTGCCAGGGTTGGTGGCAGACAACACCAAGCCGCCGTGCATTGAAAGCGCGAGGGTAGCTGCGAAAAACAAAGTCACAGCGATCATGTGCCACGGGTTGTAGTGAAAGTGCAAGTACTGGTAAGCGGTGTTGCTGACCCAGTCCAAGTGGCTGTAAATGCCGTAAGGGAAAGCATGTCCCCAAGCACCCATCAACACGGGGCGAATCACCTGCAAGCTGACATAGGCCAGGATGGCCATGCCAAAAGCTACAGGCACGTGCAAACCCATGCCCAACTTACGGGCTATTTCAACTTCGCGCAGCGCCCACGACACAAAAGCGCCAATCGCACACACGGTGATGAGTTGCCACAAGCCGCCTTCCATCATGGGTGCGAAACGCAGCCCATAAGAAATGTCAGGCGGGGCAATATTGATTTGCCACAGGTTCCATGTGGGCCCCATTGCGGCGCCCCACAAAATCATCATGGTGCCGGACAGGGCGAAAAAGACTGTCGTCACCCCAAAGAAGCCGACATAAAAGGGACCGACCCAAAAGTCAAACAGGTCGCCCCCGAAAAGGGTACCGCCTCTTACGCGGTATTTGCGTTCAAAACTTAGCATGGACATAGTTGCATCCTCCGACCGAATGACTGTTTTAAAGGTCTTCTAGGCTTCACTTTAAAAATCTTAAAAAAAGGACAGACGCATCGTTCAAAAATGAGCGAATTGCGCCTGTCTTAATAAAGACCAGAGGTCTTTACTTTTGCGGCAAAGCCGCGTTCTGTGGTTGCTGTGCTTTCGCCGCTGCGGCCTTGGCCGTATCGGGATGCCAGCTGTTGATGTTGTACCGATCTCCACTGATCTGGATCAGGTGAATCGACGTTGACACAAAAGCAATCAACAGTCCAACCAGGACGATTGCCTTGCGGGGATCTATTACACGCCACATGCGCCACATAGTAATTTCCTTTTTAACTTAATTGAGAAATAACGGTATAAACAGAAGACTTCACGCCGTCCAAAGTGCTCGTTGAACCCTCAGCCCCAGGAAGCCAGTTGCGCCAGTTAAGTACCAGCATCTGCCCAGCTAAGGCAAGAACAATGAACACTAAAAAAAGCAAAACAAAAATCACTCCGTAACCATGGAAATGGCTCGGCGAATGAACGATTGCGCTGCTATTGATCGGGTGGGTCATACTTTTCTCCGTTGCTAGGTTCTTAGAACCAGGGACGCCAGATCCACACCAAGCTGTGGGCGAAGAAAGCTCCAACAGCCCACAACAGGTAACCCTGTATGAAGTACTGGTGAAACTCTTGGGCTTCTTGGTCTGTCAGCCCTGAGGGGTTAGCTGCATCAGTCATAGTTTGTGCCTCTCTCAAAATGCCTTTCGGCGATACCCTGAAACCTGACGGAATCAGGACGAACTGTTTTGGCAGTGACGCCGAAACAGATAGCCCTCCGGACAAGCCGAAGGATTGGGCGGCCCAACGAGTTCAATTGCACATCTTTCATGCATGTGCTCCTTCATTCGCTATACCGAACAATTCTGTGAATCTTTCCGCTTCAACATGAGAGCGGCCGGTTTCCCGTGCATCTCGCTCCGCTTGATCGCGCATTCGCTTGGCTGCTGAAATTCGAACCAAAACCGGTTGTTGTTCCAACAAAGCTTCCAATCTGTCCTGTGCTTCAGGCTCCCACGGCACGGTGGTGTTAGGCGCAGAGCGACCCAAGGTTCCTTCAATCTTGTCCATCTCTGTGCCCAATGGCAGGATGTGGAAAAGTGCATCAAAGAGACCGTTGCAGAACTCTTGAATGATGTAAGTGGCGCCTGCATAGCCCATGAACGGCGTGCCCGTATGACGACGAATAATCGGCAAGGGAAAGCTGGCGGGAATGAAACTGGTTTTCATCATGCCGCCGCCGCCGCATTCGGCCAGATAGATGCGCTCGTTGTAGCTGCCGTACAAAATAAGCGGCGTTTTTTCAGTGACCAGTTTGCGCACTTCTGCGTTGTCTGTTTTGGCACCTGCAATGCGCGAGATCGCAAAGTTGCAAGGCAGACCCATTTCGTCTTCCAGGAAGTGGCGTATGCCGCGCGTGTAGGTTTCGTTGGCCACCACACCAAAATTGGCGGTGCCGAAAAAGTCTTGCGTCACTGAGCGCCACAAATCCCAAATCGGTTTGATGGTGCTGTGCTTTTCTCTTTCGATGAAGGGCTCAGGGTCCAGGCCAAGCAGTTCACCGAGGGAGCGCAGGAATTTAGTGGTGCTGTGCAAGCCAATCGGTGCCTGTAAATAAGGGCGCTCCAGGGCTTCGCACAACATGCGACCGAACTCGCGGTACATGCAAATGTTCACATCAGCTTCAACCAGGCGCGAGACATCGGCAAGGTGCGAGCCCAATGGAAAAACCATGTTGACGTCGGCGCCAATGCCTTGAACCAAACGGCGTATTTCCGCCAAATCACTGGGGCAATTGAAAGTGCCGTAGCTCGGGCCAATGATATTGACGCGCGGCTTTTCACCCTCTTTACGTTCACGTTTTGGCACATGACGCAAACCATATTGTTGCCACAGCCAATACATGGCGCGGTTGGCGCATTGCCACTGATCTTCATCAATAGTGCGAGGCAAAAAGCGTTGCAGGTTGGTGCCTTCAGGCGTCACGCCGCCACCAATCATTTCCGCAATCGAGCCTGTCACTACCACAGAAGGCAGGTCCGGGTTGAGGGTGGCATGAGCGCGGCGCATAGAGCCTTCAGTGCCCTCACGGCCCAATTGTTCTTCCGCCAAACCTGTCACGACAATCGGTAATTCATGGGGCGGCAGTGCATCGGTGTAATGCAATACTGAAGTAACCGGCAAGTTTTCACAGCCCACAGGGCCGTCAATGACAACTTGCAAGCCTTTGATGGCGGTGAATACATACACCGCTCCCCAATAGCCACCTGCGCGATCGTGATCGAGGACCAGCATCAGATCATCGCCTCCGCTTTGCGTTTTTTGGCTTGCTTCTCGAGCAGCCTGCGCGTTTCAGCTTCGAACTCCGGCCGGTTTTGCGGCACACCGTGAGAGGCTTCCCAGACGCCAGCGGCATGGCCGGTACCCGTGTCTCCAAAGAAGGATTTCATTTCATCAAAGCGCGACTTGTTGGCAATCGCCGCATTGATCACCTGTGCCAAAGAACCGGCACCGGCAGGCCCCATTAAGGGGCGAGCAGAAATAAGGTTGGTGAAATACAAGCCTGGGATACTGAGTTCTTTGGCCGCTTGCACCACGGGTGTTGTGCCAATGGCCAAGTCCGGTTTGAACTCATGCATAGCCGCCAGATCTTGCTCCAGCGAAGCACGGTATTGAACATGCACGCCATGAGACTCTAACCATTCACAGTCTGAGGCACTCCAAGGTGTGCGAGGGCAAGCGGTTCCGACGTAGCGCAAATCGGCGCCACTTTCCACCAGCAAACGCGCCACCAACAACTCAGAGCCTTCATAGCCGCTGAGCGTGATGCGACCTTTAATCGGTGACTTGGCCAGAGCGCCCTTGATGACGCCAAGCATGGTATTTTTGACCATGTCAATTTTGGCTTGCGGCACATTGGCAGCGTTACCGATGGCTTGCAACCAGGCTTCTGTGCCGTCATGACCGACTGGGGCAGAACCCACAATGGGACGACCTGCCGCTTCAAACTCGCGAATGCTGGCGGTGTAAAAGGGATGGATGGCTGCAACGGCCGCGCAATCGAGCGCTGCATAAAGTTCTCGCCATTCGCGCGTGGGCACCACAGGGCCGGCTGCAAGGCCCATGGGCTCGAGCATGCGGCCAATGATCATGGGGTCCGCGGGAAACATTTCACCAATCATGGTGATGGTGGGTTTGTCAGACCGGCCAGTTCGCGGCGCCTGAACCGGTCCGGCCACAATTTCTTCGCGCGCATATTTGAGCATGGCGCCAGCCAGAACATCTTTGGCTTCTGCGTGCGTGGGCACGCCAAAACCCGGCACATCGACGCCAATGATGCGAACTCCGTTGATCTCTTTGGGCAGCAACTGCAAAGGCACGCCACTGGCTGTGGGCACGCACAAATTGATGATCACAATGCAGTCGTATTTTTCGGGATCGGCTTGGTCGTAAACAGTCTCGCGAATGTCTTCAAACAACTTGCCGGTCACCAATGACTCCGAATTGAAAGGCACGTAGCCCACACTGCGCCGTGCACCATAAAAATGGGAGGTGAAGGTCAAGCCATAAACACAGCAAGCAGAGCCCGACAAAATGGTAGCGGTGCGGCGCATGCGAAGACCGACACGCAGTGAACCAAACGCAGGGCACATGCTTTGCGGCTGATCGTGAGGTCCTGCTTTGGGGTCGACTGGATAGTCCTTGGCATACTGGGCGAGCACTTCCGACTTGCCGGACGCCTTGGCCGCCGCCAGCATTTTCTCGCCGCCAGAATGGCAACCCATGCCATCACCGTCTATGGCGGTGCTCATGCCCGCCGGCGCTTGACTGACGGGGACGATAGGAATCGTTTTGCTCATGGCTTCATACTTCGTCGTAAACAACTTCGAGCGTGGGCTTGCTGGTGTCTGTCTTGCCGCACATGTCAAATTGAGTCGCTGGCTCGAGCACCACATCGCGACCGACAGCAGAAGCTGCAAACAAACCCAGCAACTGGTCTTGAGTCATGGGGTTCGGGCGAATCGGCACCGAAGTATGGACGTTGGCGGCCAACTCGGCGAACATAGGGCCCCAAACAGATTCGGGGCGGCCGATGATTTCGTAGCTGGCGCTTTTTCTGCGAATGTCTTCATTGGCAGGAATGGTGGACAACACAGGGATGCCCACTTTCGTGGCAAAGGCAGCGGCTTCGCCGGTGCCGTCGTCACGGTTGATCACCATGCCGGCCACACCCACATTGCCGCCAAGTTTGCGGAAGTATTCCACCGCAGAGCACACGTTGTTGGCCACATATAGTGACTGCAAGTCGTTGCTGGCCACCACAATCACTTTTTGGCACATGTCACGGGCAATCGGCAGGCCAAAGCCGCCACACACCACGTCGCCCAGGAAGTCGAGCAGAACATAGTCAAAACCCCACTCATGAAAGCCGAGTTTTTCGAGTAGCTCAAAGCCGTGGATGATGCCGCGACCGCCGCAACCGCGACCAACTTCTGGCCCGCCGAGCTCCATGGCATAAACACCGTCGCGCTTAAAGCAGACATCGCCAATGGCAACCGCTTCACCCGCTAATTTTTTCTTCGAGGAAGTTTCAATGATGGTGGGGCATGCACGGCCGCCAAACAGCAAACTGGTGGTGTCACTTTTCGGGTCACAGCCAATCAACAAAACTTTCTTGCCCTGCTGCGCCATCATGTAGCTCAGGTTGGCGAGCGTGAAGCTTTTGCCAATACCACCTTTGCCATAGATGGCGATGATTTGCGTTTCTTTGGTCGGCGCTTTGGTGATGACCGGCTCGGGGGGCATGGCTGCCTCATGACGAAGTCGATCAACAAATTGAATCGTTTTTTCGTTGCTAGAAGTTTGTGTGTTCATGCGTGCGCGCTCCAGTCCAGTACCATCTTGAGACAAGAAATATCACCGAATGCAGTCTCGTAGGCAGCGGTGGCAGATTCAAAGTTTTGAGCGTGTGTGATCAAACCTTTGAGAGAAAGCTGTCCGTTGTTGACCAACTGATTGACAGCCAATAAATCAGGGCGCTTCCATTCAGAAGCAATGCGCAGCCGGGCTTCGCGCATGAAGGCCGGGGCATAGCTGAACTGCAGGTTTTGCGGGTAAGAGCCCGCCAGCACCACTTCACCGCCGGGGCGAATTCTTTGGATCAATTGATCCAGGATGGAAGCGTCTCCACTGACGTCGTAGATCGCCTGGTAATCGTGGCATGCATCTTCTTCGGGCCGGATCACTTTGTAGCTATCGCCGCCATGCATCAGCCCTGCTTGCGTCTCCCAAACAGTCGGCGCTGGGCAACCAGCGGCAACGGTGAGCCGGGCCAGCAAACGTCCCATGACCCCGTGGCCAATGATGAGGTCAGGGGGATTGAAAGGCTTTTGCTGGCCGCCGCCGGAAACAGCGTGGTAGGCCGTGGCAGCCAAGGCCAGCAAAACGGCCTCAGAACCCAGCGCATTGGAAACCGGCACTATTTTTTGGTCAGACACCACCAAACGCGACGCGGCGCCGCCATACAGACTGCGCACACCGGTAAAGCAATTGGCACCAGGGACAAAAACCGTTTGACCCTCTTTGAGCTTGCTGCCAGCGGCGGCTTTAACCACCTGCCCCACGGATTCGTAACCGGGCACCAAGGGGTACATGCCTTGCATGGCCTGGACGCTGCCATCCCACAACATGCGCTCTGTGCGGGTGCTGATACCGCTGAACTGGACTGCCACTTCGACTTGACCGTCCTGCAGCTGCGGCAACTCTAAAGCCTGCAGAGACATGTGCCCGGGGTCATCAAAAACGACTGCTGTTGATTTCATATCTGTATTCTTAAACTTACATATTAAAGTGTCAAACTAGATTTACATTATTTCTTAAAATCTAGGGTAATCACTTAGCTTTGAGCCCCAGCAGCAGCTGCGCATGGATAGGCATGGTGTTGTTCACACGCTGCACATCTGCAAAGCCGGCCTGGGTCATCAATCGCATCAACTCTTCCGGCGTTCTCAGGCGGCCCGCGCCCATGGCCAGCAGATAAAAATGAAAGTAAGCGTCTGTTTGGGTTGCACCCGGATTGAACTCAGACCGGGTTTGCGCCATCGGCTCGGCCAAGAGCAGCACGCCGCCTGCGGGAAGTGCTGCGTGAATTTTTTGCAGCAGTTGCTTAACCACCTCGTCCGGGTGGTCATGGGCGACGCGTACCAAGGTCACCAAATCAGCGCCTTGTGGCAAGGCATCGTGCAAAAAATTGCCGGGGTACAGGCTTGCTCTGTCACTCAAACCTTTGGCCTTGAAATTAGCGCCTGCCAACTCCAGAACCGGCGGTAAATCAAATAATTTCAACTGCAAGTGCGGCGCATGCACCGCCAGCTCGCTGGTGAACCGGCCCTTGCCGGCACCCACATCCAAAACGCAACGGTGGTCTGCGAATGAATAGGATGACAAGATCTCTTGAACCACAAACCCTTGCGATGCGGCCATCAAATCCGAATAGCGTTGGAATTTTTCGCTGGCCACACGCTCAGCCGCTTGAGCGTCATGCGCATAAGGCCAGTACTCAGCCATGCCACCTTGCCAGGCGTTCTGCAAAAAACCGATAGGGTCTTGCATGTCGCAATACAGCAAATGGTTGTGCTCAATCATGGCGCCAATGCCCTCATGCACCGCCAAAGGAACTCCCAGCGGCCCCAGACCGAAACGCGATTGGCTGCGGCACTCCAACAAACCCAGGGAAACGGCTGACAAGAGCAAGCGTTGCAACACCGGCTCAGGCACTTTCACACGCTGCGCAATTTGCTGTAAATCTGCCGGCGCATGATGCAGTTGCTTGAACAAGTCCAAGCGCAAACAACCCAGCATGACCTGGGTGTAGACAAAACCGGACATCAGGTCAAAAAGTTTTTGCGTGCGCCGCTTTACGATCCAGCGCGTCAAGGGGTTCTTCAAGGACCACTGATACAAGACGGGGCTGGCGTACATACGCTCCAGACGCTGCAATAAACGGTCGCGCCAGGAGGTGATATCCCGGAACGCATAGGGGACGCTGGTGAGGTCCATGGGCTGTGTCATTGCAGACTTTGGAGGTTCAGCGGGCGGCAGCTGAACGCGTCGCCGGGGCTTTGACCGGCAGCACAGACGCTGCTGGTTTGCGGTAGCCTTCGCTCATGGACTTGGGCACCAGGCGCTCGGACTCCAGCAGCACCAACTGCACCAGCATGTCACGGTGAGTGCAATCTGGAATCGCATCACCAGCTTGCTTGATCAGCGCGTCAAAGTGGGCGATCGCACCCTCCAGGCCCATCGCTTGCGCAGAGCTGGGTCGGTCATTCAGCGTGTCCTGGCCAACCGGTTTACCCAAGCTGGCAATGTCGCCCAGCACGTCACGAATGTCATCGGCCACTTGATAAGCCTCGCCCAGAAAAGCGCCCAAGGGCGCCCAAGGCTCGCAGGCACGACCGCTGGCAATAGCACCCGCACAGGTTGCCGAAACAAACAGGGCACCGGTCTTAGAGCGCTGGTATTGCGCCAAATCTGCAGCGGTTTCACACTCCCAAGCTTGACCAGCCACGATGCCACCAGGCAGGCCTACGCCGCGCGAGAGGTTGTCCATCAACATGATCAAGCGTTCGGGGAGTTGGCGACCCGCCTGCAACAGAACCTGGTAAGCCATGACGATCAAACCGTCGCCAGACAACAAGGCCAAGGGCTCGCTGAAGGCTTTGTGGACTGTGGGCCGTCCACGGCGGACATCGGCGTTGTCAAACGTGGGCATATCATCGTGCACCAGGGAAGCACAGTGCATGAGTTCCAAAGCCACCGCAGCCGCATTCGTGAGTTCTGGTGCGTCGTCACCACAGGCAGTGGCCACCGCCATGCAGAGCTGGGGGCGGATTCTGGCACCGCCGGAGAACACGGCGTGCTGCATGGCAGCCTGCAATCTGGGCGGAGCTCCGACACCGGCTGCCGTTTGAAAGTGTGACTTCAGCGCCTCTTCGGCTCGCTTCAATAGACTCATAACACCCCCTTGTTGAGGAACCCGTCAAGCAAAAATGACAGATCTAAGTGTCAATATATCACCACACAAAACAATGTCAATATGGGTTGACACCAGCGGGCGGTGCGCCCGCCACAGCGGCCCTGAAACGCAGGCAGGGCACGCAACAATCCGTGAGCGCTCAGTGCCTTTTGATACATTAGTTCCTGTTAATTTGAACTCGGCGCAGCGCCATGTGCGCCAAGGTACCCCCACAAGGGGCTGCTTTGCATCCGCCAATGAATATCCTCGCAACAAGGGAAAAAATGACTATCAAGGCCCCCATCACACGCCGTGTTCTTATGTTGAAGACAGTTGCAGCATCGTGTGCAACATTGAGCGTTTTGAGCGTACAGGCGCAAACCATGCTGCTTGAAAGCGACAGTCAGGCCAAAACACTGGGCTACAAAGCGGATGCCAGCAAAATTGACACTAAACAGCAGCCTAGGCATGTGGCCGGACAAATTTGCAGCAATTGCATCCTGTACCAAGGCGCTGCGAACTCCACTGCGGGGGGATGCCCGCTGTTTCCTGGCAAGCAAGTTGCCGCCAAAGCATGGTGCTCGGCCTACGCCAAAAAGGGCTGAGCCAGACCTTTGAACTGAATCCCAGACCCGAAGGGCTATTTCGCGCTGAGTAGCCTGGCGTCTAAAAACTCGACAAGCTGCGCCAGACCGATGTCTGCCTGCTCTTCATGCAGCAGATGCCCCAGTTTGGGAATGAAGACAGTTTGAGACTGCGCTAAAACCCCCGCATAGCTTGCCGCATTGCTGCTGGGAATCATTTTGTCCTCCTCGCCCCACAGGAGCAAAGTGGGCGCCTTGATTTTTTTCAAGCGGAGCACCGGGTCTGTGTAAATGGTTTGATTGCCTCTTTCCAAAATAGCCCCCCTTACGCCCGGTGCTCTGAGCATGTCGTGGTAACGACTGACCATCTTGTCATCCAGCGCGCTCGGATCTGCAAAAGCCGGCTCGATGGATTTGCGCACAAAGTACCTGGGGAGACTAAATTTCATCAAGCCCATGATGGCGGGCATGGCGTAGGGTTTGGTGCCGATGGCTTCAGGCTGAGGGAATCCATCTGGCGCCATCAGTACCAAAGCCTTCACCCGGTCAGGATGCGCCGCTGCAAAAGTCCAGGCTATTTTCCCGCCCATCGAGTGGCCGATGACAGACAAGTCTGAGACGCCCAGCTTGTCGACAAACTGCGTCAATGTGTTGACGTCATTGAGCTCTGAATAATTATTGGAAGGGCTGGGGCCTGTTAAGCCAAAGCCGGGCAAATCAAGCCTGATAACTCGGTACTTTTGCTCCAATGTTACGGCCCAGACATCCCAAGTTTGCAGGCTCGAGCCAAAACCATGCAAGAACAAAAGAACCGGCGCATCTTGAGGACCGGTATCCTTGTAGTGAATCCGCATTCCGTCAACATTCACCACATTGTTCGACGTCGAGCTGTAACGCTTTTGAAGCTCGCCAAAGCCCAAATCAGGCGCCCACAAACCATAGGCAGCGAGCGCTAGCAAAACAGTACTAATTAACAAGATGGCACTCAGACTCATTGATTTAATTAGACGCATAAGAGACTTACAAACCTCAAATTCTTTTTCATTATGCATACATACTTTGAGCTTGATAGTGGCACTACAAACTGGAAAAAGATGTAGTGCTGCTTGCCATGCGCATGGCTTCAGACAGATTTGCAACTTCGAAGGGCTCTGATTGAATGAGTCAAAATAAGCAGCATGAAAGCCAAAGCCATCGTTTTTGAAGCTCCCAAATCACTGTCTGTTCGTGAACTCGAACTCGCGCCCATGGGGCCCCGTGATTTGGAAATCTCTGTTGCCTTCAGTGGTATCAGCACCGGTACAGAGCGCTTACTCTGGGAGGGTACTATGCCGCCCTTCCCCGGCCTGTCCTACCCCCTGGTGCCTGGTTATGAAACAGTCGGAACCATCGCCAAGATGGGCGCAGAAGTCACTGGCTGGGCAGTTGGTGACTCGGTTTTTTTACCGGGCTCCTACGCATTCCAAGGCGTACAAAATATATTCGGCGGCTCTGGCGCTTGCCTGGTGGTTCCGCATGAGCGGGCCGTCAAACTGGATCCGGGTTTGGGTGCCAAGGGCGTGCTGCTGGCCCTGGCTGCCACGGCACATC
>Ga0214921_10001665_pt1 | contig 37362 bp, 26 predicted proteins | sample LL1505_MetaG_FD_177992 | JGI IMG/M metagenome (GOLD analysis project Ga0214921, IMG submission 177992) | Freshwater microbial communities from Lake Lanier, Atlanta, Georgia, United States - LL-1505 | ecosystem: Environmental > Aquatic > Freshwater > Lake | place: USA: Georgia | collected...
TCGCCAACGCTTAACTGCTCCGGATCAAGGCCTTTAGCAACGATTTTGTGCGCGTAATCGCGATCCGAGATAATCCCGCACATCTTTTCGTTTTCAAATACGACGAGGCAGTGGATTTTCTTGTCAACCATGAGCGCCATCGCGTCTTTGACGGAGACTGAAGGACTGGTGTGGATCAGACCGAATGTTTTTGTGGCGAGAACTTCGTCAACGGTAACCATAATGTTCGATAACTCCCTCTAAGCTTTTCAAATTCACCGGATAATGTAATATCAATGCATTCAGAAAATATAAACACCATAAATCAACCAAAGCGAGGTCGACAATGCCAAGAATGTCGTACGAAACGATTCAAAAGCAGATTCAAAAGCTTCAGGCCCAGGCCACAAAACTCGAACAGGAGCGTGAGCAACGAAAAGCCAAGTCTGTGAATCGCGTTTTTTCTTTGATGCGTGAACTTGGCGTCAGCATTGAAGATTTGGGCCAGGGATGGACCCAGCCGAGTCGTCGTGGTCGACCGCCCAAAGATCAAACCCAAGTTACGATTCCTGAGCAGGCAACATTAAAGAAAACGGTTCCACCGAGGTATCGCAACCAGGAAACCGGAGAAACCTGGACAGGCCGTGGGAAACTTCCTCGCTGGCTAGATTCAAAGATCAAATCAGGAAATACAAAGGAAATGTTTTTGATTCCCAACGAATAGTTATTGATTCCCATGGAATAGTCCTTGTCCAGGCGTTCCTCTTGTCTAGGCGTGGAGCGGGCAACGGGAATCGAACCCGTATCTGAGGCTTGGGAAGCCGCCGTTCTACCACTAAACTATGCCCGCGCGCGATCGACGGATCGATGCTAACACAGGGCTTCTTGCACAAATAGGGCGGAACAAATGCTGCTAGATCGCTTCTCTGGTACCCGTTGCACGCCCCTTAAACCCCCTTGTGCAGATTAAGCGCGATGACGGTCCGCTTACCCTCAGTCTTGGGTACCATGTGGTTTAAGTTGCCTGGAAAAATAACGATCGTGCCGGGAGTTGGGTCGAAACGAGTCTGATTATCAAATACGATCGGAGCGCAGCCTTGTTGCGCTTCGAGGTAAACCACACAAGACAAGTCGGCGGGATAGTGCGAGTGATTTTGCGTGAAGTCCGCTTGTTCATAAATTGCGGCCCAGCAGTCCCAGACTTTCAAACGCAAATCTTCTGGTTTGGCCTTCCAGTAAAGTACCGAGGCCTCCCCCGCGAGTTGAACGACAAGGTCGCAAAGCGGGCCAAGCTTAGGATTAATCAAATGGCTCTTCCATGGACTCATATAGGTCGACCTGACGTTGGAAACTGGCGAATCAGGATGGCTAAGTCGCAACTCCTGAATTGCCTGCCATGCGAGTCGTATCTCCAACGCTTGCAGGTTGATCTCCCAACGAAAAACCGGCAACGTGGCGGGAGCACGAAACTGCGTCATGCTTAAACCCGAGGACCGCACGGCAATTGTCGGTCCGTGCGATCCTTCTGCAGTGGCCATCGCTCGACCCTCTCTTTCCATATTCCGTTTTTCATCCTGATTGTAAACCGAAGTGCGGACAGCCCCCCAATGACGAGATCGATGCGGAAGGTTGTTGTACTTGACCTCGGAGGGGTGGTCATTGACTGGCAACCCCAAGTTCAGGCCGCGTTGCTCCTTCCAGAACATCCGCCCGAACTCGCATGCAAACTCATCTTCCAGGATTTCGCTAAAGACACCGATTGGCATAAGTTCGATCGTGGTGACTTAAGCGCCGAACAAACAGCAAACCACATCTCGCAACGATGTCAGATAAGCGCCAGTCATGTTACCGAATGGCTGATAAACATCGCTGAAAACTTCAAGCTCATTCCAGATTCAATCCATTGGATTGAAAAAATCAAGTCCAAAGGCGTCACCTGCTACTTTCTCTCAAATATGCCGCGAGAGTTCGCTAGTGTTTTGAAAACCCGAAAGGATTTCTTGTCGCTTTTTGATCACGGAATTTTTTCCGGCGAAATCGGCGTCTCAAAGCCTGATCCAGAGATTTACCGTTTTGCAGAAGATATGTTCGGCTTGAATCATCAAACTATTTGGCACTTCTTTGACGATAACTTATCCAACATAAAGGCTGCTCGAGAAGCGGGCTGGCCATCAACCCACATTGAATCGCCCCGAAAGCTTCATGAGAGTGAAGTTGGCTCCTTGTTTAGACAACCCCGGGCGGTACGTTCCTATGTATTGCGAGGAGGACGAATCGGAAGTGGTCAGGCTCGGGCAATCGATTTACTTGCTCATCGTTTTTGTATCAAGTTTCAGACCGACCCGATCGGGCCCCACAACTGGGACGAGAACGACCGGCAAAAACCACTGCTTGTTGAGATAGGCTTTGGAATGGGTCAGTCAACAGCTGAAATGGCTCTAGCAATGCCGCAGTACCGACATTTAGGCATTGAAGTACATGCCCCAGGCGTAGGTTCGCTACTTGCGCAGATTCGAGAAAGAGAAATCAACAATTTAAGAATCATTCAACATGATGCGGTTGAAGTGCTTCAATGGATGATTGCCGCTGGATCCGTTTATGCTTTCCACCTTTACTTTCCCGACCCTTGGCCAAAACTTCGTCACCACAAACGTAGGCTTATCCAGCATGAAACCGTTCAATTGATCGCCTCACGCATGACAACTGGCGGTTACTTTCACTGCGCAACAGACTGGGAACCTTACGCATCGTGGATGCTCGAAGTCCTGTCTGCGGAAGCGAGCCTCAACAATGTGGCCGATGGCTTTTGCGAGCGGCCCGATTGGCGCGCACAAACGAAGTTTGAGCGTAGAGGCCTGAAACTTGGACATCAGGTTTGGGACCTCTTATTCACAAAGAAGGGGTGAACCTTGTCTGAATGGCTCAGTTGCAGTGCAAGCGCGCTATCCCAGGCAATTCATCAGGGTAAGTTAAGCAGTGTTGAATTGATGGAGCACACGCTTGACCGTATCCATGCGGTCAATCCTCAGTACAACGCAATTGTGTCAATGCGTGACCCCGACGGGCTGCTCGGTGAGGCTCGTCAGTGCGATATAGAAATTGCTCAGGGAAAATCTCGAGGCTGGCTCCACGGTATCCCCCAGGCGATCAAAGATTTGACAGCTACAGAAGGTATAGCATCAACACGGGGCTCACCCATTTTCGCAGATCATGTGCCAGCGCAAGACGCCTTGATGGTGAACCGAATCAGGTCCTCAGGTGCGCTGATAATTGGCAAGACAAACACGCCAGAGTTTGGACTTGGATCTCAAACTTATAACCGTTTGTTTGGTGCAACATTGAACGCATGGGATCCGCATCGAACAAGTGGAGGAAGCAGTGGAGGCGCCGCGGTTGCTCTGGCTCTGAGGATGCTCTGCGTCGCCGACGGTAGCGATATGGGAGGGTCACTAAGAAATCCGGCGGCATGGAATCATGTGCTTGGATTTAGACCCTCGCAGCACCTGGTACCCAAGTTGCCTGGCAAGGACCTTTTCTTCGCACAAATAGGTACCGAAGGCCCAATGGCTAGACACGCGATCGACCTGATGAGACTCTTGGCGATCCAAAGTGGCCACGACTCGAAAGCCCCGCTATCGTCGCGCCAGGACCCGCGCAGATTCATTGACCTTGCTTTGCAAGGCGTACGCGGCAATCTCAACATCAAAGGACTACGGATTGGATGGCTCGGCGACTTGCAAGGTTATTTGAAGGTCGAAGCCGGGGTGCTGGACGGCTGCCTCTCGGGTCTGAGGCGACTCGAGTCACTTGGGGCAATTGTGAGTGAACCACCGCTGCACTTTGATCCGCTTGAGATTTGGGAAGCTTGGGTTCGCTTGCGTAGCGCTATACTTTCGTTGGAACTTGAACCGCTTTACGACGATGCCGCAAGCCGTGAACAACTCAAGCCAGAAGCTTGCTGGGAAGCTGAAATGGCCAAGACATTGAATGCCTCGCAACTCATGCAAGCTAGCGTCGCGAGGTCAAAATTTTTTCTGTCATGGATCAGCTACTTCAGTCAGTTTGATCTTTTAGCGCTTCCGGCTGCACAAGTTCACCCTTTTGCAAACGATGAAGCCTGGCCCAAAGTGATCAACGGAAGTCGGATGGACAGCTACCACCGGTGGATGGAGACCGCAATCTACGCAACGATGTCAGGCTCGCCAGCGCTAAGCCTGCCAGCCGCTTTTTGGGACCCCGATAGGCAGCTTGTTGTCGAACGCCATAGCAACGAGGCAGAGCGAACGGGTATCACTGAAGCCGGTAGCGAAAAAGATTTATCGCAGCATCAGCCCTCAAAGCCTCAAGGAGCGGGGACGCTACTACCGATAGGACTTCAGCTGATTGCGGCGCCTCAGCAAGACGAGCTATTGCTTGGACTGGCGCACTGTTATGAAGTTGCGAATCAGGAGTTTATGGGCGCCAAACCACCCATCCTGAGTAGGAGGTGATAAGGACAACGGTACCAAATGCAATTCGGTACCACGCAAACCAGACAAAGCTATGGTTTGAGACAAACCGAATCAACCAGTGAATCAATCCGAGCGCCGAAGCAAATGCAGTAATGAGTCCAACGAGGAAAACCGGGGCATCGGACCAGTGCAGCAGTCCACGGTATTTCCAACTGTCGTAAACACCAGCTGCTATCAGAGTGGGAACTGCGAGAAAGAATGAGAACTCAGTCGCAGTCCTCCGCGACAAGCCAAAGAGCATGCCGCCAATGATGGTCGCCCCTGAACGACTCGTTCCTGGAATGAGAGCGAAACATTGCGCGAAACCTACCTTTAACGCATCGAGTCCGCTCATTCGATGCAATCCCTCCACTCTGACGGACCTAGGATTCAATGACGCTCGCCTCTCAGCCCATAGAATTACCAAGCCCCCAACAATGAAAGCTATTGCAACGGGTACTGGATAAAACAGATAATCCTTGATCAGCTTGCCAAACACAAAACCGAGAACAGCTGCCGGGCAAAATGCGAGTGCAACATTGGCAATCAACCGCGTCAATTCTTGTCGCTCTAACAACGGGATGGCCTTGTTGGTAAGACCACGGATCACGCTGATGAAGCGAACCCGGTAGTACCAGATAACCGCAAACATCGCACCGATTTGAATGGCTACGTGAAAGAGCTTTGATTTCTCATCGTTCAGGCCGAGTAAATGCCCGACAAGGATCAAGTGCCCGGTCGAGGAAATCGGCAAAAACTCTGTCAGTCCCTCGACCAGTCCTAGCCAAAAGGCATGCAACAAACTCATCGAAGCAGGTTCAGTCATGCTTTCGCACCGTTAGTGGGCACTCGTGTAAAACTCGCTACCAAACTCACGATCATCAGGGGCAGGTCTGTGTAGGCGTTCCACAAGTCCTGAAATGGATCGATCTGGAACCGCCAGAGCAAGGCGGGCAAAAGTGCGCAAAACCCCAGAACCGGCCGGCGTAGCGCAATCGAAAAAGTCAGCATGACGAGGATCGCGTTCGCAATCGCAAGCGACATGAGCGTAGCCTGCGATGGGTAAGCAAGTCCAGCCAAAGACACTGGAATCAATCCAAAATTGTCCAGCGTGCGCGCACAACATAGCAAAAAAACCATTAGCCAGCTTGACTTGGGAAGCAGTTCCCTGGGGCCAAGATGAATCGATGCAAAAATGAGAACTGCGCTAAAGCAGGACAAAGGCCCTGTGAGGGCGACCAGCCAACCCGCAAGACTGACTTTTGGAACGGGTACCAACATTGCCACGATTACAAAGCTTGCGACAAACCAACGAAGCAACGCACTTGCCAGATAACGCCTCGAAAACCAAACAAAAAACCACGCAAACCCGGCCGCACAGCTAAAAGTCGGCCACCAAACTTCAACGACTCGCATCAAAGCATTGTCATCTGCTCCTGAAATCACATCGCGAATCACATCCATCAACGAAACAGCATCCATGCTCGCTAGTACGCCCGGTAGATACGATGCCCGAAGCGTTTGCGATTATCGGTGTAAAGAATGTGCAGTCGGCCGTCTGTGGCCAGGACCATCGATGGATAGGAATACTCTTCGCCCGGGGCACCTCGCGCCACGACAAGCGTCTCCGTAGGTTGTTGTTGGGCACTCAATAGCTGTAATACAAGCTGCTGCCTACCCGATGAATCCGGGTTTCGGACGATCCAGGTTGTGCCGTCAAACGAGGGCCAGACCGCGATCGACGCGTCAGGGTTGTTGATGAGAAGCGGCCGGGCCGGCTCGGTTGCTTCGCGACTTGCCAACCAGACCTTCCCACCTCCCGATGCGGCATCGCGAAAGTAGTAATCAAGCTTGCCCTCATCGCGAACAACGGGCCATGGCTGAAGCAAATGTCGAGGACTTTGAATTCGCTTTGAGCCAATCAATCGAGATTGGGCGTCGAAATGCAACTCCAGGCCATACTTCGCGCCGAGTTCGAAGTACACCGGTATCAAAAACCCGCCGCGTTTGAGGTTTACTGCAGGCCCCCTCACCAGGTGGCTCAGATTTCCAAGCGACGATAACCAAAGCCGTCGTTGATGCTTGAAAGTCATGCCGCCATCGCTTGACCGAAAGTGCTCGACGTATGCGGTCGCCCAACCACCCAGCGCAACCGATGTTACAAAAATGTGCAAAAACCCGGATCGATCGAGATGTAGGACTGGATTACCAAGCTTTCGTACTCCCTGCTTTCCCTGTTCCATTACCATATTTGTATCGATCAGCATTCTCGTGTCGGACCAGCGGATGCCATCAAATTGCGCGCCATAAATCGACACATCGGTTGCTCCCTCGCGCGAGCCGCCGAACCAGGCTGCCAACAAGCGACCCTCTGGAAGCGCTGCGAGCGAGATTGCGTGAACGCTCGGCGTGGTCGGGTCAGGTCCCGATACAGTCCTAAAGCTTTCCAGGCTGAGCCGACTGGAGAGCTTTGCCGGAACTTCAAATCGAAATGCCTGAGGTACCGTATCCACAGTCATCACCAGCAAGACTGCCGAAAGAGCCAGCAGGACCAGAGTCACAGGATGAGTGGTCCGCCTATTGACCCGCCTGGAGTCTTTACTGTCTGGCATCACAAACCACTTTGGATCAGTTCAAACACGGTCAATTCGCTCTTTAATTCTTGGAGTTGGCGTGTCCTCAGGGCAAGCTCCCAGGATGCTCCGGGCCTCGTAAAGCGCAAGGCTGAACCCTGGTTGATGAGCGCCGTCCATCGACCAATCTCTTTGGCCTGCAAGCCAGCCTGGCCTGCAAGTACTTTGAGCAACTCCGCATCGGATTGGAGGCTCACGATCCAGGTCCCGCTTTGAACTGACCTCAAGGGGTCAAATGCACTTGGATTCACATGACGATGTGCCTTGCCTGTGACGGCAGACAGCATGGCCGGGTGGGGACCGCCAAAGTACACGAGACTTTCTTGCATCGCATGCTTAACGAGCCAGGCAGGCGCGTGGTTGATTTGTAATGACGGATAACTCAACGATATGAATACTTGTACATTGAGAATCCACAGACCGACGGCACTCGCAACCGAGACAAAGGACCTTGCGGACCACCAGATCACCGAAAAAATGGCGATCAGCACCAACGGCAAGACCGCGTAGGCAAGCGGCTGGAGCTCAAACCAGATTGCGAAACACTGCACCAAAACAATAACGGCGATCATCGGCAGCGCCGAGGCTAAGCGCAGCCAGCTCGGCACGCTTGCAAAGATTTGCGGCCTTCTCAACAAGCAAAGCGGTATTGCAAGGAACAACGGCACCAAGGACCCCAACAAGTAGCGCTCAAAGGTGCGCATGAAGAAAAATGGAAGCAAGGTCAATAAAAGCCAGATCGCTAAGCCCAAGACCACACGTCTTTGATCCGATTGCTCGAGAGCATGCTGATTTGCGAAATGGCTTTGCCACATCCCGTGCAACACCACGAGCAGCCACGGCGATGCAATCACCCAAAGTCCCAACACTGGGATGAGGCTGAATGACCCTAACTGTCTGGCCTCGATCTCCTCACTTGCAACTGTCAGCACCGCGTCCTGGTAGTCAACCACAGACAGGAACCATGGCAAGGTTGCCGCAACGGAAGCCGCTAACACGACAAAGGCATGACAGATCAAAACGCCCAAACGCTTGTGCTTGAGCTGTGGAAACGCGAAATTGACAAACAGCAAGCCGCTGACCCACACCAGCAATCCTGCTGGACCTTTGAGCAACAAGGCGATTGACATCGCTAAAGCTGAAAACACCGTCCAAAACAAACCGCTTACAAGACCCGGCACCACAATGCGCTCCTGGCCTTGTGGCGCATGAGCCGCAAGGAGCTTCCAGGTACCGTAGAGCGCTAGACTCGACGCGGCGGTCATTGGAAGGTCAAGCATCAATCGCCGGCCTTCAACGAGAAATCCCACTGCGCTTAGCAACGCTGCCGCAACGAACAACGCTGATCTCGTCTTAGCGACAGGGTATAGCCACCGCGCAAGTCCAACAAGGGCAATTGCCCACACACTCGCCCAAATCATTGCTGGCAAGCGTATGCAATAGAGCGACAGCCCACAAGATTCAAGCGCAGCTCTTCCCATCCAATACAGTCCGGGCGGCTTTCGCAAGCGCGGCTCACCATCGAGGAAGGGTACTAACCAACGGTCTTGTTCATGCATACTCAGTACTGTGCGGATCGAAAGATGATATTCGTCCTTACCGCTGTAGGCATGCAGTCCCGAATGCCCGACCGAGAGCAATAGCAAACAGAGCAACAAGAGGAGAACCGCGATCAAAAGCTTTTTAGCCAAAGCGGATTCACCTGAATAGCGTGTCCAACTCATGCGCGCTCGACCAATATGTCAATGAATACCGGGGCAACAGGCAATTGCTTGTCCAGAAGTCTTTAAAATAGAACCCGATACTAACAACCCATGACGCTCCGAAAGACTCTCCTGCTCGGATTTATCGCAACGCTGGTGGCAACCACCGTCTATTTCGCATTCTTCCGCAGCACCCCGCGCCCCACCGCCACTGAGGGCCATACGTCAGCACCATTGAGACATCCGCTTGCGCAAGCGCTCATAGACGATGCAAAAAGCCAACCACTTCAGTTGGGCGAATCGGACTGGCTCGCAGTGCGAGCGACAACTCTGGAAAGTAACATTCCGGTCTCTGGAACAGTCAAAGCGGTTAATGCAGCGCTGGTCAAGGCGCGTGTTCCAGGCGAATTGATGGTGCTTAAGGTGCGTGAGGGCATGACGGTACGAAGGGGTGATGTGCTTGGCCAGATCGATCCGAGGGATTACGAAGCGAGAGTGAAAGAAAGGGAGGCGCAATTGCGTGCCGCTCAGGCGCAACTCGATACCGCAGAACGTAACTTTGAATCAAACAGGCAGTTGGTCGATCGAGGCTTCCTTTCGCAAAACACGGGCGAAAATGCCCGATCCACGCGAGACGCAGCGCAAGCCAGCTGCGACGCGGCTCGCTTTCAGCTCGAACAGGCACGTAAAGCGCTTGATGACACATGGTTGCTGGCAAACATCGACGGTAAGGTGCAAGAGCGATTTGCTCTCCAGGGTGAGAAGCTCGCTGGCGATGCGCGAGTGCTTTCATTAATCGACACGAGCGACATGGAGGCCGAAGTGCTCGTGCCATTGCAACTACTCCAAAAGGTTCGAATAGGTCAGACCATGCAACTTGCCATCGAGGGCGTCAATGAAGGGGTGCCGGCACAGGTGGTTCGCATAAACCCGGCAACGTCCGGCAATACCCGTCAGGTTGCGGTGTTCTTGCGGCTCGAATCGTCTTCGCAGGCCAAGGCGGGAAGCTTCGTTGAAGGCAAGTTGCCGTCGCAAAGCCTCAACCCGGTGATTGCCCTTCCTCTGTCGGCGGTCCGCTCAGCGGACCAGACCTCGCCCTATATCTGGGTCATTCAAGAGCACAAACTCGTTCGCAGGCCGGTTAGCACTGGACTGCGAGACCCAGCAAAGCTCGCCCCGAATGGCTCAAGAGGCATGGTCGAAATCAAATCAGGGCTTGTCGAATCTGAAATTGTGGTTGTTGCGACATTTGGTTCACAGGAAGGACGCCTTGTTGAAGGACGTGCCGTCCAACTCGCGAATAGCAAAGCTTCCGAAGCCGGTCAGACGAAGTGACATCCAGGGCACTTGCGATTTCCCTGACTTACCGCTCGATTTGAGTCGATCCATGTGGTTCACCCGCGTTTCGATTCAACACCCGGTGTTCGCCACGATGGTGATGCTCGCCTTTGTTGTGGTGGGGTTGTTTTCGTACAAGCGACTTGAGGTCGAACAATTTCCTGACATCAATTTCCCGGTCGTCCTGGTTCAGACGGACTATGCGGGCGCATCCCCCGAGGTGATTGAAACCGAAGTTACTCGCCGCGTGGAAGAAATCGTCAACACGATAAGCGGCATCAACGAAGTTTCATCACGCTCCTACGAGGGTGTCTCGCTGGTGATTATTCGCTTTGATCTGAGTGTTGACCCGGTACAAGCCGCCCAGGAGGTTCGAGAAAAGCTGGCCTTGGTTAAGCCACTGCTCAAAGCAGGCGTGAAAGAGCCGCTGATTACGCGCTTTGACCCCGATGAGAATCCGATTATCTCGCTTGCCGTTAGAAGCGAGAGCGTCCCGGCGAGAGCCCTCACAACGATTGCCGACCAAACAGTTAAGCGGAAACTGCAAAATCTGCGAGGTGTCGGACGCATCAGCCTTGTAGGCGGTGTTCGTCGCGAAATCGCCATCCACTTAAAGCCCAGCGCGCTTGAATCGTTCCGGGTGTCTGCTGAACAAGTGCTCAGCGTGATTCGGAGCGAAAATCAAGACCTTCCCGCCGGCCCCTTACTTGGCGGCGATAAGGACCCAACAGTTCAGGTTCAAGGCCGCCTGAAGCGACCCGAAGAGTTTGCAAATCTGATTGTCGTCCGAAGATTCGGCCAACCGGTTTTTTTGCATCAGATCGCGGATGTGATCGACGGCGAGGAGGAGATCGAGAGCCTGGCACTCGTTAACGGCAAGCGAGCGATTGCTCTCGACATCGTCAAGGCGCAAGGCGAAAACACCATCGCCGTTGCCGATGCAGTCCTTGCCGCGACAAAGCAACTTCAAATGGAAATGCCGCCAGGCGTGGAGATCAGCGTGGTGAGGGACGCTTCGCGATCCATTCGAAACTCCGTCGCCAGCGTGCAACGCAATATCATCGAAGGCGCCTTACTGACGGTTTTGATTGTCTTTTTGTTTTTGTCATCATGGCGCTCAACCGTCATCACCGGACTCACGTTGCCGATTGCCCTGATCGGTACATTTTCGGTGATGTACTTCATGGGATTCTCGATCAATCTTGTAACCTTGCTCGGACTTGCCATCTGCGTGGGTTTGCTGATCGATGATGCAATCGTCGTTCGAGAAAACATCGTAAGACACCAGGCATTGAATGCCGATCATCGACAAGCCGCTCTCATCGGCACGCAGGAGATCGGCCTTGCAGTTCTGGCAACCACCCTCACGATCGTCGCCGTGTTCCTTCCAATTGGCTTTATGGGAGGCATCATCGGCCGATTCTTCAAGCAGTTCGGGGTAACCGTTGCGTTTGCGGTTTTGCTCTCAATGTTGATCTCGTTTACGCTTGATCCGATGCTGTCATCGATATGGCGGGATCCAGATGCCAACGGGCTGCGCGGGATAGGATGGATCGCGGGCTTGCTACGCCGCTTTCAGCAAGGGATTCAAAGACTCGAAAAAGGCTATGTTGAGCTGCTGCGCTGGGGCCTTTTGAACCGAGGGAAGACCATGCTCATTGCCCTGCTCAGTCTTGTACTTGCCGTGCCGCTCATTCGCTTTATCGGTACGGAATTTGTACCTGTAGCTGATAATGACGAAGTCATTATTCGCTTCCACACGCCCGAAGGATCGTCAGTTGAGACCACAACGAGCCGAACCATCGTGGCGATCAACGCACTCAAGGATTTGCCAGGCTTAACCGATACTTACGCTACTGTAAACAGTGGTATCACCCAAGGCAAAAATTATGTCACCCTGATCTGCAGACTCAAGCCGCGAAGTCAGCGCCCACTTTCTGTCGACCAATTAAGGTCGCCGATCCGAAGCATCTTGCAACAGATACCAGGTATTTCGATTACCGACATCGGTGGCGGGGATGCAGTCGGTGCCGGGAAACCGATTCAGGTCAGCGTTCAAGGGCCAGATTCAAAAGAACTCGAACGTATCGTCTCTGGGGTGCTTCCTCGACTTCGATCGATTGCAGGCATTGTCGACCTTGATACCTCCTCCAAACCTGGAAAGCCTGCGGTCATGGTTGAACTCGACCGCAACCTTGCGTCGGATCGGGGGATCACAATGGGACAAATCGCTTCCAATTTGCGAATCCTGCTCGCTGGAGAATCTGCGAGCACTTGGCGCTCGCCCGATGACGAAAACTACGACGTACGGCTACGCCTGGATCCGCGGGCAAGACATTCGATTGAAGATCTCTCTCGGCTACCGATGTTGTCGACGCTGGCTGAAACCGACGGAACACCGAAAACTGTCCAGCTCGGATCGGTCGCCAAACTCACCGAGAATCAATCACCAACTCAAATCAATCGAAAAAATCTGATTCGCGAGATTTCGATCACTGCGGGCGCTGACGGCGTTCCGCCAGGCACTGTAGGCCTCCAGGTCCAGCAAGTGCTGCAAACGGTCGAGCTACCCAGCGGCTATCGATTTGTCACCGGTGGCGCAACCAAAGATATGGTCGAGAGCGCAGGTTACGCCATGCAAGCCCTTTCGCTCGCTGTGATCTTTATCTACATGATTTTGGCATCACAGTTTGGTAGCTTCACGCATCCGATTGCGATCATGGCCTCCCTGCCCTTGTCGTTGATCGGCGTCTTGCTTGCCCTGCTTTTATTTGGTTCCACATTCAACATGTTCTCGATGATCGGATTCATCATGCTGATGGGTTTGGTGACAAAAAACGCGATTTTGCTTGTCGATTTTGCCAATCAGGCCCGCAACCGAGGGGTCGCGCGCAGTGAGGCGCTGCTGCAAGCGGCGCAGGTTCGCTTAAGGCCCATTCTCATGACAAGCCTGGCTATGATCTTTGGTATGTTGCCCCTTGCCTTTGGACTTGGCTCGGGCTCCGAGCAACGCGCACCCATGGGCCAGGCCGTCATCGGTGGCGTGATCACATCGAGCTTGCTTACCTTACTTGTTGTGCCCGTGCTGTATAGCTTGCTCGACGACTTGAGTGAAAAGTTACGGCGAGTAGGCCATAACCTCGCCTAGCGCTATGCGATCTAAAACAAACTGATCAAAGGATGAATGTGAAATGGACATGGAACGTGCACGTTTTAACATGGTCGAACAACAGATAAGACCCTGGCGAGTTCTGGATGAGGCAGTGCTTGCGGCCCATTTTCATCTGAAGCGTGAGAACTTTGTGCCAGCTTCCATGCTCAATCTCGCATTCAGTGACGTTGAAATTCCCTTGATTATCGATGGCAACGATACCGGCGAGCGGATGCTTAGTCCAAAGCTTGATGCAAGACTCTTGCAGGCGGTAGCGATACGCCGCGGAGAAACTGTTTTAGAAATAGGAACAGGATCGGGTTGGATGTCAGCACTTCTGGCAGATCGTGCGATGCGCGTGTTGAGTTTCGAGGTCAACCCGATTCTTGCAGCGTTTGCGAAAGCAAATCTTAATCGACAGGGCATCACGCAGGTTGAGGTCACACAAGCCAATGCGGTCACCGAAATCGATGGACAGTGGGATGTGATCGTCGCTTGCGGTGGACTTGAATTGGTTCCCGACTTCCTGCTTTCGGCACTGAAGCCCGGCGGCCGACTTGCGGTAATTGTGGGCAAGGCACCGATCATGCTTGCCCAATGCATCACAAAGCAAGCCCAGGGCGGATTCCGTACTGAGAATCTTTTTGAAACTTTGGTGCCCATGTTGCATGATTTTCCAAGGGCAGCCCGCTTTGCACTCTGAGCAAGCAGTGAGCTGCGCGTACCCAAAGCAGCACTCATTGCCTCTTCCAGGCCTATGCGCTCAATACCCTTTATTAAAAACTTCAATACTCAGGATTTCAGGACCATGAAGACAAAGCTATCTCTAAGGGCTCAACTCTTGAAGTCGTCACGGCAAATCGCCATGAAAAATCAAGTCGCGATTGTCGTTTTCCTGGGTTGGATCGCCACACCCACTCATGCATTTAATCTTTCCCAAGCGCTCGATGCAGCAGTGAGGCACGACGCAGTGCTGGCATCTGCAGAGGCGCAACTTCGCGCAAACCTTCAGAAGCTGCCGCAATCGCAGTCGGCTTTTCTTCCTCAGATCAATGCCACAGCAAGCGGATCGCAGCAGTGGGCTCAGACGCTCAAGTCGCCCGCAGGTCCCAAGCCAAGCATAGACTTTCAAAATTACGGATTGGGTGTTTCCCTTTCTCAATCGATCTACAGGCGCGTCAACGTAGCGCAACTTGAACAAAGCAAGCTGGCGATCAACCAAGCAGAAACGTCGCTTGCAGCTGCCCGACAGGATTTGTTGCTACGCCTTGCGCAAGCCTACTTTGATGTGCTCGGTTCGCAGGATGCCCTGATTACGCTCAGGGCGCAGGAACGCGCGATCGCACTTCAGTTTGAGGCGGCGAAGCGCAATTTTGAAGTTGGAACAGCGACGATTACTGATCAGCAAGAGGCACAGGCCCGGTTGGACCTCACTAAGGCGCAGGTAGCGGTGGCTCAAAATGACCTGGCCACCAAGACAGCCGCATTAAGCATTCTGATAGGGGAGCAACCCAAAACAATCCGGGCCTTTGGGCCATCGGTTTTGCTTCAGGCCCCAGAGCCAGACCTCGAGAATTCCTGGACACAACAGGCCCGCGAGCAGAATTTTTCGGTGCTACTGGCAAAGATCGGTGTGGACCTTGCCCGCCGTGAAATTGAGCGCCAACAAGCCGGAAAGTACCCCACAGTGGACCTTGTAAGCTCGGCCAGTGTCTCGGAGAGCCCTTCAGCCCAGCTGGCTAACTCTCGTTTTCGCAACACCTCGATCGGCGTTCAGATGAGCTTACCGTTATATACCGGAGGCGCGGTCGAGTCGAGAATTGCCGAAGCTGTTGCGCTGCAAGAAAAGTCGCGTCAGGACCTCCTCAGCGCAGAACGTGCTGCCGAGCAAAGTGCACGAACTGCGTTTCTTGGAACAAACTCCTTACTGGCTCAAGTTCGAGCACTTGAAGCGGCCGAACGCTCAAGCGCGCTTGCTCTGGAATCCAACGAACTCGGCTATCAGGTCGGCGTGAGGATTAACATCGATGTACTCAACGCGCTACAGCAATTGAGCACAACGCGGCGGGACCTGTCAAAGGCGCGTTATGACGCCTTGCTTGCAGGCTTAAGGCTGAAGGCAAGCACCGGCAGCCTTGGTATCGTTGATATCAGAATCATTGACCAGTTCCTCAAATTTGAGCGTCCCATCGCGGTTCCCGAAACCCTTGAAGGTACTGTTTTTGATGCGCCGGTCAAGGTTGGGGCCCCGATGAGAAAGCCTTGATCATGGGTTTCAGATAATCGGCGCTACGCGCCGCAGCGCCGCGATGCGCTTTAGAAAATGTAAAGGCTGCATGTGCCATGCGCTGGCATCGAACCGGATCCAAAAGCAATTCATATGCTGCCGAGACCGCTTCCTTGGCTTGAACCTGGATGGCAGCCCCTGCGCTCAGGGCCTGTGAAGCGGCTTGTTCAAAGTTATAGATTGATGGGCCTAAAATGACGGGGCACCCGGCGCTACATGGTTCGATCAGATTTTGAGAACCCCTTCCCGCCAGCGATCCACCCATAATCACGACATCGGCAAATCGATACCAGCTTGCCATCTCGCCAATCGAGTCTCCGATTACGACGATCGCGTCAAGGCTATCGGTACCCCCAGGTTCAAACAGGCGTTGGAAGTCTGGCTCACTGCGCCGAATCACATCAAATCCCGCATGCGATACGGCCAGACTTACCGCAGAAAATCGCTGTGGATGCCGCGGTACGATCACCAGCAAGAGGCCTTCACGCTGCCCGCAGCCGTAGGCACGCCAGCACGCGATTAACAAGTCCTCCTCCCCCTCACGGGTGCTTGCGGCGACGATGACCTTCGCGGCCGGACGGCTTGCGCGGAACCCTTGACGCCATTGCTCACCTTGCAACAGCCTGAGCGGATCAAGCTCGATATCGAACTTCAGATTTCCGGTGACCTGGATCGCGCAAAGGTCCGGAGACAGACTTCGCAGACGCTGAGCATCAGCTTCGGTTTGAACCAGCATGCCCGAGAACTGCGCAAGCGCTGGCGCGATCAAGGGCGCATAGCGTCTGGCCTTTTTGAGGCTTCTCTCCGAGAGACGACCATTGACAAGTACCACGGGGACCTGATGTTCCTTGCAAGCTTGACAAAGCACAGGCCACACCTCGGTTTCCATGATCAACCCCAGGCTTGGCTTCCAAAAGCGAAGAAATCGTCGAATTGACCCAGACCATTCGTAGGGAAGGTAGACCTGCGCGTCACAAAGTCCCTCGCCAGCCAACCGGCCAGTCGGTGTCCCGTGCGTAAGCAGTATGCCTGCATCCGGCCAATCCAGCCTCAAGCGCTCAATCAAACTCTGTGCCGCTCGTGTTTCACCGAGTGACACCGCATGGATCCAGATCCAGGCCGACTTTTGCGGTCGTGATGCAAGCGTCCCGTATAAGCCTAGTCGTTCAAACCAGTGCTTGCGATAGGCGGGCATCCCGATCGATCGCTTCAGCAGATAAAGCCAGACAAAGGGTGCGCCCACGCGCCAAAGCATGCAGTAGACGGAAAACCAAATGAATGCAGGCGACAAGCCGAAAGGCCATGCGCGATCGACCGACGCGGGATCTCTCTCAACCATAAGGCTTCCCACCATGAAAACCCGTGTCGATACAAACGCGCAGCAACCCAGCTGCAAACATCAGCCTACGGTCAACCATTGTCTATTGCCCGATCAGCAGGCAAGGCTCCGAGCGCGACTGCAACGCGCTGGTTGGCTTACACGTTTCGAAACTCAAAAGACTGTTCCTGGCCGAATCAGTTTGAGCGCTTCATCACCTACCGTTTCAACCCCGACCCCTCGAGCCAGATTTTTGTGAGGCGCTCTCCCCATAACACCTGCCTGCTCGGGCGAAGTAGCAAGATACAGGCCCAGTGTCGGAACCTGCGCTGCCGCGGCCAGATAAAGCAGACCACTGTCGACGCCGATTGCCATCGCTGACCGCGAAAACAACCCCATCCATGTTGCGTATGTGGGCCGCTCCATGGGCATCCAGGCGTTCGGAATTGCACTGACCATTCGGCGCGCTCGCTCTTGTTCTTCAGGCGTGCCCCAGGCAACAGCGCAGCGATAGCCGAACTGACTTAAGCGTCTGCCCACCGCGATCCAGGACGATTCTTCCCAGCATTTTTCAGTACGCGCACTGCCGTGCAAGAGCCAAACGATTGCCTGGTGATCCATATCGGTATGCAAACCCTGCCACTGCATTCCATAATCGATGTCAGTTTCTTCAATCAACTGAGGAACGCCCGTGTCGATCAAGCCAACACCTGAACCGTGAAAGCCCGTGCCGGCGGAACCTGGAACCAGCGTTTGCCATACCTGAGCCATCAAGCTGATGTAGCGCAGCACAGCGTGCTGGGCCAGATAGTGCGTTCCTGGGTGTCGACTGTCATAAAACGCTGCCGCCAGTGGCTCACGACACGATGACGCTTGCCAACCATGGCCTCGGCCCGACCTACCCGAAGCAACGCGGCAAAGCAGTGCGCTTTTGATAAGGCTCTGAAAGTCGATCACCGCATCGTAGTGATCGGCGCAAAACTGACTGGTCAGACTTCGCCATTGCTCTTGAATTCGTCCCCTGAGCAAACCCCCGATCCAGCCTTGCCTGCGCCACTCACGAAACGGCACCGCAAAGACCTGGTCGATCATGGGATGAGCCTGCACGAGACTTGCGTACTCAGATTCAACAGCCCAATCAACCTTTACCGAATCAGAGCGCCTCTTTAACCAGACAAGAGCGGGCCAGGTCTGAACGATGTCCCCAAGCGAGGACATCTTGACAACAAGAATGCGCATCAAAACGGTAACTGCACCCCAGGGTTCGCGGCGAGAAACGCCCTGCGGAACTCTTCCTGTATGCGGTTAAGCGCCCTTTGATCGTCGGCCTCAAAACGCATCACGACGACAGGCGTGGTGTTTGAGGGTCTGGCCAAGCCAAAACCGTCTTCATACTCAACCCGAACACCGTCAATCGTCAACAAGGACTGCGCACTGGGAAACGCGCTGAGTCCTTGCTTCTTGATCTGTTCGACCAGCTGCACGTGCTGTCCTTGTGCGCAGGCAAGTTTCAACTCTGGAGTTGACGGTGAGTCGGGAAGCGCTTCAAGCAGCGCGCTTGGATCGTCAAAACGAGAAAGCACCTCCAGCAAGCGTGCGGCCGCATAGAGACCGTCATCAAAACCATACCATCGTTCTTTGAAGAAAAAGTGCCCGCTCATCTCGCCGGCAAATGGCGCTCCGGTTTCCCGCAATTTGGCTTTGATCAGTGAATGGCCGGTTTGCCACATCAAGGGTTCCCCTCCAGCTTCACGCACCACCCTTGCGACATGCCTTGAGCATTTCACGTCAAAGATAATCTGCGACCCCGGGTTGCGCTCGAGGATATCCTTGGCAAAGAGCATCAACTGTCGGTCAGGCCAGATAATCTTTCCACTTTTGGTAACGACGCCGAGCCTGTCACCGTCACCATCAAAGGCAAGTCCAATCTCGGCATCGGTGTTTTTCAAGCAACCCATCAGGTCTTTCAGATTGTTCGGGTCAGCAGGGTCCGGATGGTGGTTTGGAAACTCGCCGTCGACATCACAAAACAACGTATGCACCTTGCAGCCGATCGCCCTAAATAATTCCGGTGCATATGCGCCAGCAATGCCATTGCCGCAGTCAACAGCGATTGACATGGGTCGGGACAGCTCGATATCGGCAACGATACGATCCCGATAGGCGGGCCAGATATCGTGTGTTTGCCTGAGCGGATCGGTTGCACCGAGGTCTGAAGCTGAGCCCGTATCGAGAGCCCGAGGCTCAGGTTCAGGCTTTGTCTGCGGCTTGGTCAGCTGTGTGCTTTCTTGAATATGAAGGTAGAGTGCCTGAATTGACTCGCCGTAAAGCGTTTCGCCTGCCATCATGATTTTCAGACCGTTATAGTCAGGTGGATTGTGCGAACCTGTGACCGACACACCTGATCCAGTGCCTAGCGCATAGGTTGCAAAATAAACCATTGGGGTGGTGACCTGACCGATATCAATCACGCCCACCCCATGCCGAGTGATGCCGCGAGCAAGCGCATCCAGGAGTCGAGGTCCAGACAGTCGACCATCACGGCCGATGACCAGGCGATTCACAGCAAGCCGAAGTGCACTTGCCCCAAGCGCTTCGCCGATTGCCTCAACCGCCCCTTCGGTAAGCGACTGATCGACAATACCCCGAATGTCGTAAGCCTTGAAAATCGACCGATCAATTGATTCGGTTTGATGCTCAGCAAAAGAGCCCTGCGTACTTGGTCCCTTAGTGCAATGCTGCGATGTCATGTCAAATCCCCCAAGCGCCGCCCTATCGGCCGCTATTAAATGCCCGGTGGATCATAAGGGATTCCGGTACCGATCAAACTGAGCGTTGCGGTTTGGTTTTCTATTGATTCGCTCAAGGCTATGAGCAAATCCGATGGCGATGCCTTCCGATTGCTCAGCATGCTCAACCACCAGGCGTAACCTTCGGGGTCAGGGCTTCGTCCCAAAATCTCCTGGTACAAAGCTTGAATAAAGGTCTCGGGTTCACGCAGCGCGGTTTGCATCGAAAGCTTTCCCTGGAATTGAAGGAGCAATTGCTCTGCCATGCGATCGAGCCCCAAGCCCTCATCGAGTTGCACAATCCAGGCACCGAGTAAATCCTTGCTGGGCTTTTTCCCCCCCATTGACTCGAGCAATCGATATGCCTGGCCCGCGTGTCCTTGCAGGTCGAGTGCAAGAAACTGGCCATCGGAAAACTGTAATCGTTCGACACCTTGCAGCACATACGAAAAGCCATCGCCCGTCAGTTGCCAAGGCACCTCATCATCCATGCCTTTGGGATCGGCGCGCACCAAACTAAGCTTGGTCGAGGGTTTCGCGCTGCCGTCAAGACTTTCGAACTTTGCCGGTACCCGAACAAGGTCAATGCCCGCGCCTGCGTCAATGCTGTCACGACCCAACCCGGGCAACCATGTCTCGTCTCGAGGACTGCCGGTGAATTTATCGTCAAACGCTGTGCCGATGACGAATTCAACTGCGGTTCCAAAAGCAATGCCCAGATTATCAACCGCCGACATGCCGCTACTTGCCAGGCCGACTGAAGAAAGCGAACCCTCCAGTAAACTCAAGTTTGCGCCATTGCTCAGAGAGGACAGATCAATCACATCGCGATGGCCCCCATCGTCTACAAGGCTTTGCAAAACAAGTCCGTCACGGTCTTGAAAAATATACCAGTTGTTTTCGCTCGCCTTTTGTCGGGTCCCATACAACGCCCGAAGCGCAGCAACGTCAAGCAAGCCCCAATCCACACGCTGCTGTTGCTGGAACTCCTCGTAGTAGGACATCACGGTATAGCGCTTGCCGTCATCGACTCGCGATAGCGTGGCACCACCAAGTGCCTCATCGCCAGCCTCATACAGCCCAGGGTGCTTGAGACCAAGCGCATGTCCTAACTCGTGCAAGATCGTGTCGAAACCGCTCGTCCCCGGCGACGGATCCCCCAGAAGTAAGGGGTTGAACAGCAACAAGCCCGGGGAGGGACCTGAAGGTAGAGAAGCCTTCCCTGCAAAAGGCATTTCCCCATCGGGTCTGATGGTCAACCTAGATAAGGACGCTTCCTGTTGAAGACTTGGGCCGAATTCAACCAAGGACCAATCGAGCGGTATGATCGATGCGAGAAGGTCCAAGGCCTTACCGATCGCCGTGCGCTGGTCAACCGTAAACGACTCGCTGAGCAGGACATTGAGTTTGAGCCCCTCACGCAAGGGATCTGCCCAGGGGTTTTGCAGCGCCGGCAAAAGGGCCGAGGCCGCCTCCACGCCAATGGGCATTTGCTCGCGAAGAAAAGGTCTTTCCAAGTCGTTCATCGGCTTGATCGCATGATTTGCCAGGCCTTCGAAAGGTCCGAACTGCTATGAATGAAGCTTGAGCTGTCGCTTGCGCGGCCGGCCCTAGCACCGCTCATACCGTGATTATGAGGTTGCGGGGGTGGGTTGTGGCAGATAAAGATTGCCCCCGGGAGACTTTCTTCACAGGTTCAGAATCAAGGAATGGTCCTTGGGCAATCATGTTGCGCGCGAAGGATTTTTGAATCGGCACAGGTCAAGTTTGGCTGCAAGCATGATCATCCGCATTGCCGCATCCTGATCGTGGGATCGAAAGCGCACCAACCCGTCTGCAACCCGATGCATCGTGGCTGAAGCCTCGATCAGTACAGCCATCGTTGCGTCATCGCCAAGTTCCGGGTTGAATCCATAACGAACCATCGAGAGTTGTTTAATCGACTCCCAGCGTTGTGCTGCATCAGGATGCCACTTGATTTCTGTGAGTGGATCGATCGGTGCCGTGGCAAAGTGCGAAAAGAGCGCAAAGGGATCGGGGCGCTGTGACCACGGTTGCGATACAAGCAAGCGAGGATTCTTGCCGACTGCAGCAAGCCTGCGAGATTGCAGTTCAATGGCGAGTGCTTCATATTGCGGAACGATCACCGACCAATCAAAGTGGGCCAGAACATGTGCTCTTGCCTGCTTTCCGATCGCACGAGCAAACTCCGGTCGCATCGCCAGATCGATGAGGACGGCCTGCAAGCGCTCCGGATCGATCACCGTTGTCATGCTGACTCGTCCGATATAAAAATCGTAAGTATCAACCTGCATCGCATGACGGACTGCCAACGTCTCTCCCGCTCGGCACCCTGGTGCCGGCAGATAAGTCGGAATGCGAAATCCGGTTTGCTGGTCGACAACCGTATCCTTATAACCATTCCAATCCGAAACAACCACGGGCAACTCCGCAGCCATCGCTTCAAGCGGGGTCAGACCAAAGGTCTCCTGAACATTGTCTGAACAGGATAAAAACACATCAGCAGCGCTCCAGGCTGCTTGAAACTGATCGGCGTCTTTGCCATCCACCGTGATAAAAACCACATCGGGTGCGATGCCTTGTTGTGCCGCCTCAAAGGCGCCTTTGATACCGACATTGGGAAACTGGCCACTTTCAAGACAAATGACGCGTCGAGCCGGTACAGACTTAGCCAGTGCTTGCAAGGCCTGATACATCGGTGCCGGATTCGCCTTGGCATGGAACGTGAGGCGGCCCACAAAGAGCGCCACGAAGTCGCTCGGTGACAGTGACCATCGGTCGCGCGCACGCTGGCGGCGTTGCTGATTCGGTTGAAATCTTGAGGCTTGTACGCCAAGCGGGATGATCGGTAGCTGGATGCTTGGAAAGCGTGTCGCTCCCGTGCTTCTGGAAAACTCATCTTTCGCAGTATCGATCACGCGCTTGACCAGTTCCCGGGCAGCTTTCGACGTACAAATCAAGGCGTCCCAAGACTCAAATGGTGGAAGGGCAAGCGCTCTGATCTGATCCAGCGCACCGGCCGATGAAAGCGTATGGGTAAGCCCCATGAGAGAACAGGAGCCGGGAGCACTGGAAGCTCTTAAGCAGGCTAAATCAAGGGTTGGCGGCGCAGGATAATAGAGGACACCGATCTTTTCCATGCCACCCGGCTTCAACACAGGATGCCAGCGCAGGCGGCCTCGAAAGCCGGCATTGAGCAACAATTGACGCAACGACTGAGGTGCTTGCGCCTCAAAGCCCGCCCATATCGTTTCAGGATTTTGAGCGTTCAGCATGGCGCGATCTGCCAAAGCCTGGAGAAAGTGTTCCCCGTTTTTTTGCCGACCCATGAGTTTGTTGTGCGTGGAATAGGCATCAAGGGCGAAGTAAGCGCTGAATGAGCTCATGATGGCGATCCGTTTTTAGATGTGCTTAACCAGTGCAAGAAACTTGTTGGCTGCTTGAGTCCAGCTAAATTCATGGCGCACATGGTCGGAGGCAATCCGGCCGGCACGTTCCCGCTCGCTGCGCGCGGTCAGCGCAAGAGCCGTCATTTGACGAGCTAAGGATTGAACATCGGGCATCGCCCACTGCGGTAATACGCCATCGGGATAGCGATGCTCCGAGAGCCATTGCGGACAGTGAACATCCTGCAGGTGATAGGAAATCGGCCAGATATGTGCCTCAACAGCACGCAAATATTCAGACTGCCCGCTCCAGTTGGTGCAAAGCGCAGGAGTGCCGCTGGCGATGGCTTCGATGAGGGGTAACCCCCAGCCCTCACCCATCGAGGGAAACAAGAATACGTCGATCTGGGCGTACAAATCACTCAAGGCCTGCTCTGTGAGCAAGCCCTGAACCCAATGAATCGGTAAATGCTGATAACGCTTCATCAGCGCAAGGCACTCCGGTGCCATCATCACCCTTGACTCGGAGATCCATTCAGGTTTGACGAGCAATTGCACCTGTGAATGATCGGAAAATGCTTGATCGAAAGCCTCAAAGGCCTGAGCATAAGCTTTTCGAGTCTCGTACTTCCCCAACATCAGAAAACGCAACGGACTTGACTTCTGCACGCTCAGGGGCTGTCGAGAGAACGGATGAAATCGGTAAGGATCAACGCCTTCTGGGATCACCACAATTCTTTGTGGATCAAGCCCCTCGTTTACAAGGCAATCGCGCCCCCACTGACTCGGCGAAATCAATAAATCATATCGATCTAACCAGCAAACCGATTCGGGCGGCGGTCGACTCGACTCAAAGACCGGCCAAAAGAGCTTTACTCCCTTCAAGGCCTCAGCAAACTCGGCATCGCCGAAAAACACATTAAGGTCCCCCGACCGCGAGCTTGCAATCGCCTGCCGTACTTCGCTCAACACGCGATCGTGGAAATGTTCTACCGAAGCAAACACAGCCTCAAACCGCTCAAGGGTCGCCTTCATGTATGACAAATGCACACCGATACCCATCAAGCCTCGAGGCCCGAACAATCGCAGCCTTTGCTTCATGCTTGTTGCCGCCCTCGATGACCGCCTTTAGCCTTGCTGAGTACCAGCATCGATCGCCCTTTCGGGTGGCGGCATCTCGCGACGTTCCACCATCGACCAGTGAAATCGGACGATACCCTTGGGACGTGGCAGACCTTGTGCAAGCTTTTTGATGAGGAGGCTTCTGTTTGTGTGCAAATCCCGATTCAATGACTGTGTGGACATGGATAGCTGCTGGAACATGATGTCTGCGATAAATCGCTCATCACCGATGTTTTTGCTCCACAGATTGCGCAGCATGATGTCGTCGTATCCATAGTGCCCGCAAAAATCTTCGTCGTAAGGTCCGGCAGCGAAAAAGGCATCGCGCGGTACCAGGAATGTGTTGACATGCGAACTTGTTTGTTGGCCCGCCTCGATACGCGCAAATGTATAAAGGCAGCGTCGTGGGATACGGTCCAAGCCCTGCATGATCAGATCGAATCCGATTGGTGCGAGCACGTTATCAGCATCAAAAAAAAGTAACCAGGGCGCTCTTGCCATGAGAGCCGCGAGATTTCGGCAACCCGGCTGATTCCAGGCAATATCCTCATCAACACGGTACAGGCTCAGATTCAAATTGCAAGCGGGTAGCTGTAGCGGTTCATCTGAGTAGTCATCGACCACGATAAACTCGATCTGCCTGCGTAAGGTCGCTGGAATCTGCATCCAATTGTGCAATTGCCTGAATATGGCCTCTTTTCCGTTATAAACATGCGTCAAGACGCTTAAGTGAAACAACAAGGCCTCCTTGCGATCGAATCGCCAAACGGACTTCTTCCAACTATGCAAAACCCAAGCGCACAAAATCTCTTTGCCATTTTGATCACGAAAAACGACCACCTGATTATGAAAGCCTGGCTAGACAGGCACGCAGCCGTCTTCGATGCTGTTTCCGTCGTTGACGGTTCCGATCAACCCAAAACGCAAGAGATTTGTGCAGGCTACCCGAATGTACTTTACCGGAAAGATCCTGCAGGCCTGATTACCGATCAAACCCTGAGGCATGCTGCCATGCAGAGCTTGCGCGATCGCCTCAAGCCCGACGACTGGGTTTTCATTGCCCACCCTGATGAGTTCTTGCTTCACCATCCCCGTCAGTTCATGCATATATCGATGCCCTTGATCCTCTGGCTGCCGCTGCTTGTTTTGCCTCATCCCTCCGAAAGGGAAAGAGCGCTCAAGCACCCCGGACAGCCTTTTGATCCAAGTGAACGCTTTGAGCACTATTGGTGGCGCACGGGAACACTTCCTCATTGCGAATTTCGCATGTTTCGATGGGTGAAGCCTGACCTTTGGGACACGACTTCCCCCAAAAAAAGCACCACGGTGATTCCACCCAACTATGCCGACTTACCGGTGTGCAACCTGTTCCCGCTCTATTTCCATTACAAAATCTACGACCTCAATCCGGCGCGCTATGAAGCCAATGGACTATTTGTGGACTCGGGCTTGGGCACCGGGCTCAACCATTCGGTCTGTGGCCTTGATGATTTGTTCTTTGACGAACACCGTCCCTGGGGTGATGGCTACAATCAGTTCAGAAAAAGGGATGAGCAAATCGTGGAGCAGTTCGGAAATCCGCCCCACGCGACGGCCGTGGAAGGGGGCTCTTTTGGCGTATTCAATGACCAGGGCAATTGCATCCATTGACTCAACCCGACCACGGTATGTACTCAATGCCTTGCCCGATCAACTCGGCCACAGCATTGCGGTTTTCCGTTGATTCGGAAAAGAAAACAAACATGTTTTGGCGTGTGGTAAATCCCGCATCTAACACCGACTTCCAATATTCGTAGCCCGGCGCGTCGTATGGCAGGCCGGTCACCGGGTTTGTGTCAAGCGGATTACGACCCAAAGTATTCTTGTATAAATTCAGCACATAGTCTCCGCTTGGCACATTATCACCATAGAGGGACTTAAACTCGGGGCTGCCTACAAAGGCAGAAGCAATATCGAGCAGTAGCAGGTTTTGATCCGGTGCAATCTTGGGATCGTTCTTATTCGAAATCAATACATCGACCCAGTAGCCGAGGCCTGCCAGATCCGGCTCGCGTGCAAACGCCGCCCTGTAAAGCCGGAATGCAACAGCCGGATTCCCCTCAATGTCAAGCGTCACTTCGCTCGACGGGCCCTCAGGAAACTGCTGCGCAAACTCCAGCTTTTCAACACCGACAAGATAATCGAGTTCGCCTGCGATCGGGTCGCGGACCGCCCAAGCCTGCTGGCCCTGGAAGACTGTCTTTGTCAGCTTGTATTGACTTCGCTCGCCAGCGTAGATCACGGTATCGATCCCGTCACCACCAAAGACCGTGTCGTTGCCCTCGCCTGGATAAATACGATCGTTGCCAGCATCGGCCGCGATGTACTCAGGGCCCTCGCGCGCGCGCATCACATCTGGCCCGGAAGTCCCTTGCAGCCTTGTTCCCGGCGCGAAAATGACGACATCGCTTGGACTTCCCTGCAACAGGAAGTATTCCAGTCCGCTTGAAACAATCCCGGTGTCGACCGCAACCAGCGCTTCCTGGTTGTTTTCGAGAAAATACCTTTCGTTAAACCCTATAACGGGTGGCTTGCTGAAATCGGGACCGGTACCCAGCGCGCCAGTGCCGTGAAATAAATAAAAGTTGCCCGCGTTGTAGGTACTTGGTCCGTTTACAAAAAGCAAATCAACAACCTGATCGGGCCCTAAACTCACGAAGCTCGGCTCAACATCGCCCCGGGTACCGCGAATCAGACTACTGATGTCCGCAAGCGCACTGCTATTAACTTTATAGAAATTTCCGCTTCCGGAGTTGATAAAAATGGCCGTACTCGGCGTGCCACCAAGATAGCTGACCGCAATATCCTGATGCCCGTCACCGTTCAGATCAACCGCCTTGATACCGGCCACGCGGAGGGTTGAATCGGTTTCAGACTTGAAGGAAACGAACTCCGGAGTGCCTGGCTCATAGACGCCCGGCGAAACGAATCGCAGCAGGCTGTGCTCGGGACCCAGTGAGGAAACGATCCAGTCACCGGTTTCATCCTCGCGAACGCTGATCTGTTGCAACCTCAGCGCAACAACCAGAACCTCTTCAGCTCCAGAGGCAGGTTTCAGATAGCTTGCAGCCTCAAAGCCGTGCACCACATAGCGTTGGTCACCCGCGCTATAGATTTTGACCGAGGACGGTTCAGTACTGAATTCGCCGATCTTTCCCACTGCCGTACGGATGGACAATTCTTCCACATCAAGCGGAAGGGATGCGCCCGTTTCAATCAGGCTCGAATCGGCGTTTACCCGGTACTGCACCACACCCCGGGTATCGTCAAGTGCAAGAAATCGCTCAGTGGGAGCGCCTGCATCAAACTCATACTCCGACAAAGGCAGCAGTTTGTTTGAGTTATCCACTGCGCTTGTACCGAGCCATTGAAGGCGAGCATTGACCCCAGTTCCTTCGAGCCTGTATGCCAATAACGCCGCCCCGCCGTCTTGCGTTAACGCTTTTGTACTGAAAACCACTTGCGGCAAGGCATCAGCGCCTCGGCTCAGGATCATGACCGAGTCGCTGACTGCCGTTGCCTGGCCCGGCCCTGCATCAACGCTGATCAGTTTGAAGCTGCCATCGTTTTGCGAAAGCATCACTGCGTTGTTCGATGCGAGATTCGATTGCTGAGATCGCCCGTCGTCACGATTCAATGCGTAGACAATGTCCAGACGGTTATCACCGTTGATGTCGCCGATCGCAAAACCTGCAACCTGTCCTGCAAGGGAAACTGCAGAGTTTGTGTTTGAGGGCAGGTATGTCGCAGTAAGGTCGCTGATGACGCCAGCGCTGTCGAGTCCGAAAACCACGAGGCGGTTTGGTGTTTCGGCATTGCTTGACAGGCCCAATGCACCATTTGGATAGCTTGAGAACTGCACAATCAGTTCATGAACGCCGTCCTGATTCAAATCGGCCTCAATCACCGCCGTGGTCCGCATCACGCCGCTGGCACCACCCTGACTTTCGAGCCAGCTACGATAGCTTGCCAGAGACGGAAACTGCAGGGCCGATGTGGTGAACACCGGCTGTATAGCAGCCTTCTGAATGGAACTGAAATCACTGCTGTCGTTCATGACCCCAAAACTCCTTCGACTTGATGCAATCTGCAACCAAAGTCATGGCCTGCTTTTTCATCGTCTTTCTAGTATGGTGACGGATTAGCCCTGATCCCATGGCCCTAAGTATCGATCCTTCGATTTATTGCCAAACACGTCAAAACTGTTTCCTTTGCGCCGAACCAGCATGAAACCCAAACAAAAACCGTACTCGCCAGAGATAAAACTGTTCCAGATTATATATTCAGACGATCCGAGTCAAGCGCCAGAACCCGGTTACCTGTGGCTGGAAAATCGAAGCAACCCTCGTGCGGACTGGCGGGAGTATTGGCCCATACGAAACTTTTTGCTCGCGAACAAGCTCGGCGAGTCGGAATTGTACGGCTTCTTTTCGCCGCGTTTTGGTGCGAAAACCCAGCTTTCCCACCATCAAGTGACAGAAATCACCCGAAAGCACCGGCATGCGGGTGCAGATGTGGTGCTGTTTAGCCCGCAGCCTGACATGGGCTCGTTTTTCAGGAACGTCTTTGAGCAGTCTGAGGTTTTTGATCCTGGCATGACTTCGCTAGCACAATCATTCTTTGATCGGATCAAGCACCCGGTGCGAGTGGATCGGTTGATCATGGATTCCCGGCAGGTGGTTTTCAGCAACTTCTTTGTCGCAACCGGGGCGTTTTGGAAACATTGGTTTGCGATCACCGAGGCCTTGTTTCAAATCTGCGAAGGTGCGCCAGACCCACTTAAGCAAGCCCTGACCGCGCCAACGCGATACCCAGGCGAAGTCCAGAGAAAAGTCTTTCTGCTCGAACGTATTGCGTCGGTTTTGCTTGCCACTGAACCAAATTGGAAGACCAAAGCGCACAACAGCTTCCTGACTGTCTGGTCGCTGAGCGGGTTGCGACTGCATCGTGACGACGCGATCATCAGCGACGCGCTCAAGCTTGCCTTCAGGGAACAGGGTTTTGAAGCCTACGGTGCTGTCTTTGAACGGATCCGGCAACGCGTCAATACTTTCGAACAGGCAAAAATTGTTGTGGAGCCTGAGCATGCGGGTAAAGTCGCCTCACTCGCCGATACGGAAGTGGCGAGGCCCGAAAGCTTGTTTCAGGATGTTGATCGATACCTTGCGCAAGGGCAAAGCGAAAAGGCGCTGGCGCTCATTCGACAGGCGCTTGCTAACCCGTCGGCCAACAAGCTGGCGCTGATTTGGTTCCAATACGCAACGATCCTCGCAACACTGGAGCGTCATGCCGAAGCTGAAGGTGTGTGCAGGCAAGCCATTTTCCTGCAACCGACGCTTTACCCAGCCTATCTGAACCTTGGACTTTTGCTCGAGCGACTCGGCAGGCAAGCAGAGGCTTGTGACGCCTGGCGCCGCGGCCTGGCTGCCGACGGGATTCGCGACCAGGAACATCGAGGCCACTGCCTGGCACTGCTCAACCAACTGGGCAGACTGCTTGAGCAAATGCGGCAGTACGAGGCAGCCGAACGTTTCATGAAAGAAAGCCTGCTGATCGACCCCATGCAGTCCAAGGTGCTCCACCACTGGGTCCATATTCGCCAAAAACAATGTCGCTGGCCGGTTTTCGAACCCTTTGGACAGGTGACCGCAGCGATGATGATCGAGGCTTCATCGCCACTTGCCACCATGGCATCGAGCGATGACCCTGCAGTGCAACTGGCTTGCGCTGAGCGCACGGTACGCGAGCGCGTGCCGCATTTAGAGCGCATGGTTTCAGCGAGCCACCGCTACAGGCACCCGCGGATTCGCCTTGCCTACGTGTCGGGGGATCTGTGTTTGCACGCGGTTGGATTGTTAATGGTTGAATTGCTCGAGCATCATGATAAGTCTCGCTTCGAGGTCTTTGCATATTGTTGGAGCAAAGACGATGGCACAAGTATTCAGCGACGCATACGCGCTGCAATCGATCAGCGTATCGCTGTCAGCACCTTGAGTGATGCAGCAGTGGCTGAGCGGATCCGTCGTGATGAAATCGATATCGTCATTGATTTACAAGGTTTGACTTCAGGGGCGAGACCGGCCATTTTGGCAGCAGGTGCTGCACCGATCCAGATTTCATATCTTGGCTATCCGGGCAGCTGCGCGATCCCTTATGTCGACTATATTGTTGCCGATCAATTTGTTTATCCAGAATCGCTTCAGTCGCAGTTTCGAGAACGGCCTATGCGTCTTGAGGGTTGTTTTCAAACCAGCGATCGTAAGCGGGCCGTTGGGCCTATTCCGAGTCGTGACAGCCTTCACCTGCCCGCAGATGCCTTCGTGTTTTGCGCCTTCAATAACAACTACAAGTTTACGGAGTCACTGTTCAATTCATGGATGCGAGTATTGAAGGCTGCCCCTCAGGCGGTGTTGTGGCTCCTGGGCGATAACGAGTGGTCGATTGCGCATATGCGCGCGGCGGCAAGACAAGCAGGCGTTGAGGAAGTCCGCCTGATCTTCGCAACACGCGTCGCGCCACCGGACTATCTGGCACGGTTCACGCAAGCTGATTTGTTTCTTGATACCTTCCCCTACAATGCCGGCACGACCGCCAACGATGCACTCTGGATGGGGCTGCCCATCCTAACGCGCGCTGGTAGGACTTACATCTCGCGCATGGCAGGAAGTCTCTTGCACTTTGCAGGATTGAAACATCTTGTTTGCGATCATGAAGACGCTTATGAAACGTTGGCGATCAAACTCGCCAATGAGCCGAACCGAAGCACAGTCCGCGAAGCGCGCAAGCACCTGAACCGACTAAGGACAGAGGGGAAGCTTTTCAACACCGAACGTTTTGCACGCGACTTTGAGCGCAGTCTCTTGGACTTGATCGCTGATCGGCCCGATCAGCCTGCTCAACCTTATCAAGGGTTGGCAATCCGATGAAAGCAGCGCTACAGGTGCGGACCGAGGCCTGGTTGCGCGGGTCTCATTCATTTGCACTGGTGTATCGATTTCAGATGCAAGAGCTGCTGAAAGATGCCGCACTGAACATCCATCACCGCGAGCAGGAACACTTGCACCCTGGACAACACGATGGCGTCGATCCGGATTTTTCACTGGGAACCCTGGAGCAGGTTTCCGCCATGCTGGCAAGCGAAGCGCGGCCGCCCGATGTGGTTTATCGATTGGTTTCCCCGAGCGATTTGTCGATCGCCGCCGGCGAGCGTTTGGTGAGCTACCTGGTCACCGAGCTTGGGCTTGGTATCACACGCTTTGCCGAAGGGGGCGCAGATATTCGTCGCTTCGAAGATCACGGCGGCGTGATCCATACCCCAACACGATGGTCCAAGCAGCGTTTGATCCATGGGGGGTTTAGCGCCGAGCATGTCGCGGTCATTCCCAATGGCGTGAACCCATCGATTTACTATCCGCTCGCACCCGAGGAGGTCCTGAGCATCCGAACCCATCAAGGATTCAGTCCCGACGATGTGGTGTTGCTCAACGTCGGATCACCGGTCTGGAACAAGGGTCTTGACGTCCTGGTCAGTTGCTTTGCACGCGTGCGCGCTTACCGTCCAAATCTGTACTTGATTTTGAAAGACCAAAGCAGCGTTTATGGAGTCGGCGTAAAGACCTACGTCGAGCAGACGCTAAGGACATTGCCTGGCGATGTCCAGGCAAAGGCGCTGGCGGGAATTCGCATCATCCCTTCTTTCTTGAGCTTTAAAGCGATGCGCGCGGCAATGAATGCGGCTGACTTCTACGTTTCGCCCTACCGTGCCGAGGGGTTCAACATGCCCGTACTGGAAGCCATTGCCTGCGGCACCCGCCCGATTGTTTCGGCCATGGGATCAACGAGCGACTTTTGCCATCACGATAACGCCTTTTTGGTCGATGGCAAGCTTCACGGGCCCATGACGATTCAAGGCCGAACCACCGATGCACATTTCGAACCCCATCCTGGGGCGTTGGAAGCCTTACTTGAGGCTGCTGCCAGCAGCGATCCCGGCAAGCGCAAGCTTCCCGGCTTTGAGCGGGAAAAGGCTGTTGAGCAATTCAACTGGGGGGTAGCAGCTCGGGCACTCAGGGCCTTGTTCCTCGAGATGGGGGGGCATTGATGCAATGCTATTTTGTGAAGCGACAGTGCACGGTGAGGGTAGGTCGCATTGTCCTTCAGCGGGAGGCCGCGCCTGAGGATATGCTAAAGCGTTCATGGGTGCCAAGCACGCATATTTTTTGCGGACAAGTACACTGGGAGATTCGGGCCATCACGGAGATTTGCGGCAAGGATGCGCTCGAGGTGATTCCGGTATCGAAAGTCATGGGCTTGTTGCCAAGCCTGATCGAAGAACCAAGTCAGGGCCAGGATCTCAAAGCGCAACTGCTCGACATCCGACGCAGGCAGGAAGCAAGTGAGCGCCCACAAGCAGCGGGAGCATCATTGCGAGGCTCAACCGGGAGCCGAGTTTTCCAGATCGTTCTAATAAACGGAACCGGAACCATGCTTGGCGATAACCTGGTCGGCGCAGGCGTGTTTCACCGTCTCCAACAGGCACTTGTGCAAGAAGGACTGGAACTTCGCCTCACGGTTGTATTGGGGGTCAACGCTGCCTTTGGCTCCGAAAGCCTATGGAAGCGTTGGCCTTGGGTAGAGAAGGTCTATCCATGCGGCGTAAGCCTGAAGACGCTGCAAGCCTTCGACGCAAGCTTCGATTTCAGCGCACTACTGCGTAAGAAGGGCTACAGTAGTGAGAACTTTTTTGATTTTTATATCTATCATTTTGGCGCGAAGCAAGAAGCCTTTTTGCCTGCCGAGCGCAACCCAGCGATACGCATACAACAGCAGGCGCTCCAGGAAGCGAAGGGATTCTTAGCCGCAGCGCTTGCAGCGCGCATGACCGAAGCCAAGGCTAAGCATATTGACCAATCACCTAAGGTCGTCCTGTTACAAAGTAGCGCTTCCACGCCCGCCCGGTCGATGTCGAAAAACTTTGTTAAGCGATTGCTACATTTTTTATTCCAGTCAAATCAGGATCAGGTCGTTCTTGTCCTTACTTTTGATCCTGTTCCTGAAGGTTTAGAGCCGTTTGCTGAGCAGCTTATTGCCTGCGCTCCATTCAGTACGAACTCGATCGATCGCTTCCTGGCCTTGGTTTTTTGTGCCGATGAAGTGCTAAGTGTCGATAGCCTGGCGCTTCATGTGGCCATGGGGTTGGGAAAACCGGGCACAGCTTTCTTTGCGCTATCACCGCCTGAGATTAGGCTTCGCTATGCGCCTCAGATTCGCGGTGTGCTCATTCCGGGCGCGGCGCAGCTCCCGTACTGGGAAAAGCATAAGGCCGATGAGGCATGGGAAACTTGGGAGGCAAGTTACGAAAAGGCTTGGGATGCGGTAGCGCTTTGAACGCTTCGCTTGGCCGATTGAGATTTCTAAACAATCTTGCGCCTAGCCCTTGTAAGGCTATGCCACTCGAATCGCTTGCAGACTTGGGTCATCGCGGTGAATTGCCAAGTCATTCATTCCGACATGAAATTTTTTATAGCCATATCGGTTGAAAAAGTGATCCAGGACGTCGCTTCGCGATTTGATTCGCTCGACCAGCAAGATGGGGCGAAAGGTCTCAATCTGCCTTTTAGCCCCGCTTAGCGCCTCTTCTTCCATACCCTCGATATCGATCTTGATCAGATCAAGTCGCGTAAGTCCGAGCGAATCAAGACTCAATAGCTTTACCGGCTTTGCGTCTTTAGCATGGTAAGAAACCGATTGACCAATCGGCTCGTTTTGCGGACCTGGCCGCAATTCCAGACTTCCAAAGCTGCTTGGTTTAAGATAATTGAGCGTCGGCACAAGAATCTCTCCTTCCGATTCACCGACAGCAGCGTGCATCGCGCGCGCATTGAAACAGTTATTCAAGGCAATGTTTCCGCACAGTGCATAGAAAATTCGCTCCTGCGCTTCGATCGACAGCACCTCGCCCCAACCACTCATGAGTCGCGCCCACTCGATGGTATGAACGCCGATATTGGCTCCACAGTCGATTGCGAAAACACCATCCCCAAAATGCTGCCGGCGTTGTTTGAGCATCGCAAGACACAGTCCAACCTCCGTTGCGCTAAACGAGCCGTCACGCAAAAGCTCGAAACCAACACCCCATTCCGCGCGCTCAGCCTTGTAGTGGTCAAGGCGATTGACGATGAGCGTGCCCTGCGCCGTTGACGCGAGCACAAAAGCAATGGTCCTTGAGCTCATAAACCGATCCGAACTGGAAACTGATATAAAAAAGACCCGGGAAATCCCGGGTCTTTCAAGGCCACACTCAGATCAGATGATCTTTTTAGATGGGGGGCGGACCGATGAAGTAGACATCGGAGTTAGCTGAAGTCTCAACCACACCGTAATTGCTTGGCACACCAACCCCAACCAGCTTGATCACGTAATCCACATCATTGAGTCCACCGGCGTACCCTATGTAGGTGGAAACGTTGCTGCCCGCTACCACGCCTGAGTCCTCCACTTTAAACAAGACAAACTCTCCGGCGCTTAAGACCGAATCGCCGGACAAGCCTGAACTTATCCTCTCTATCTCATACAACGCATTGTCGAGCGACGTGAAGACCGTGTCACCTTGCCCACCACGCACAACCCCATTCTGAATGAAACCTGGCACCGCACTTGCAATCTGGTTCGCGCTTCCAGTGAGGTTGAAGAGGTCGCCGAGAGCACCCACTGAGTCAGATGCAAGCGTGAAGTTATAGACGACGTCGATACTGTCGGCCGAACCACCATCACCGAGCCGGAAGATTACTCGATCAACAGCGCCGTCACCCAAGGTGTCTGAACTCAGGACTCCCGGGACGGTATCGCCAAGCCAGATCACGTCTCTTCCCAATCCGGCAAAGATGGTGTCTGCACCCTCCCCAGCCATGATCGAGTCGGAACCGTTGTTGTTGCTAGCACCGCCGCTCAGGTAATCAGCGCCCGCTCCGCCAAAGATCGTATCTCCCTCATTGTTCGAGCCCGTGATGGAAATCGGTTTGGTGCTTGACAGACCCGAGGCATCAAGGATTTCAAAGCCCTGGATCGAGCTGGTGTTGAGTATGAAACCCCCAGCAACGCTATCGGCAAAGATCAGGTAATCGATATTCGCGCCATCCCCGCCAATTAGCTTGCCGTAAGTCGTGTTGAAAACCACAGAGTCGCTACCGCTGCCAGCGTCCACATAATCGGCTGCACCACCGCGCAAGTCGATTGAATCGCCCTGGCTACTGCCCAACACAGACTCGATGCTGCCGCCTGTGGACCCGATGATGGTTACTCCGCCTAGACTTGCAGGGCGAGCACTTGCGTCGTACCACTCAAAGCCGCCAACACTTGCTGATCCCACGTTGAAGGTGGTCGAAATCGACGAAATATCAAGATAATCCTTGCCATCTCCACCCGAGATTGAGTAGGCAGCCGAACTGTAGACAATCGTGTCGTTACCTGAACCACCAAGAATCGTGTCGGCCCCACCCCCTCCGTTGATTGAATCGGCCGCGGCAAGTCCACCATTAGCCCATAGATCAATTCAGCTTGCGAAGAACCCAAAATCACGGTTGTGCCGGTGCGTTCAGAGGCGTTAAGGACCTCAAATCCAGTGGCCCTACCTGAACTTGCATAGTACTCGCCGCTCACGATCCGCAACACGTCGACATCACCTGTGCCACCGTCGATTGTGGTTGCTCCCTCAAAGAAGGTGACGGTATCGCTACCTGCGCCCGCAAGAATCGAATCCTCCCCGCCACCGCCGCTGATCCAGTCTGCCCCGGTGCTTCCCATGATGGTTTGCGCCGACGAGTTACCGGTAAAGTTGATCGCGGTATCGGCAACAAAGACCTCGAAGTTGGCAACCGTTGCACCAAGCGTGAAGTTGGTAATGCCCGTCAACATCAGCGTATCGACACCATCGCCTCCGTCAAACTTACTTGCACCATCGAAGTAAACCACGGTGTCGTCACCGCCGAGCGCGAGAATCGAGTCATTGCCACCGCGTCCGTGAATTGAATCAGCGGCTGTATTACTGCCAACAATGGTCTCGCCCGCACTCGAGCCAACGATGGATGTTGCAGCGGTCCTGTCGTAGGCTGAGAAGATCTCGAATCCGCTGACCGAAGCAGCGCTTGCCGTGAACAAGCCATTGGCGAGTACGTCAAGCTTCAAGACGTCGATGCCGCCGCCGCCAATCAAGGTAGATCCGATCGCAGACTGCCCATCGTAGAACACAATGGTGTCGTTACCCGCACCACCGACGATCGAATCAGCACCGCCACCACCGTCAATCGAGTTGTTGTAGGCGGCTCCCGTTGCACCCAGGATGGTCTCAGCACCCGAAGATCCTACAACAGACACGTTGGCCACAGCTCTGCTACGGAAGTCCAACACCTCAAACCCTGCCGCTTTGCCCGTGTTGTAGTTGAAATTTGCTACCCCCGTCAGATTCAGGTAGTCAACGCCGTCACCCCCGATCAAGGTCGCCACGTCGCTCCGGTAGTAGACGGTGTCGTTCCCTGGTCCAGCATCGATTGAATCATTACCGCCACCGCCGTCGATGGTATCGCCCACCGCACTTCCGATAATGGTCTCAGTGGTGTTGGCGCCTTGAATCGTGATAGCTGCTGTGGCAGCAGTGCCCCTTTCGGACGCGTTGAGGATTTCAAAGCCAATCACTCTGCGGCCAGCCGTTAAGGCAACACTGCCAACCGATGCGGCGTCGTAAAACGATACAGCCGTGTCACTTATCATCAAATGGTCGATGCCGGAGCCGCCTACAAAGTAACTGCCGCTGTCGCTGTAATAAACGACTGAGTCATTGCCATCTCCAGCAACAATAGAGTCGTTACCGCCACGACCATTGATCGAATCAGCACTCGTTCCGCCCAGGATCGTGTTGTGACCGCGAAGGCTATCAGCTGCCACCGTATCGGAAGCACTCAGCCCAATGATGGTGATCGACCCCGTGCGTGCCGAAGCATCAAAAACCTCGAAGGAACGCACCGGCGCTGCGGCCAAATTGAATTCACCCACTCCACTGAGGTTCAGCGTGTCCGTACCGGTCCCTCCGAGAATCGAAACCGCGCCTTCGA
>Ga0214921_10001666_pt1 | contig 37343 bp, 22 predicted proteins | sample LL1505_MetaG_FD_177992 | JGI IMG/M metagenome (GOLD analysis project Ga0214921, IMG submission 177992) | Freshwater microbial communities from Lake Lanier, Atlanta, Georgia, United States - LL-1505 | ecosystem: Environmental > Aquatic > Freshwater > Lake | place: USA: Georgia | collected...
ATTCAACAGAATATTTAGTTTTTCTTTTATTGTGATAATATTTATGAATAGTTTCAATAAATATTTGAATAATTTCACTATCAAAAAAATTACTTAATTTTTTTATGTAATCCATTTAATAAATATATTTATAAACTATTATAATTTTATATAAAATAACGTAATAGTTAAATAATTATAATTAATAAAACAGATTATAAATGATCTGTTTTATTAATCCTCCAGTCCCTATATTCTAATTTTTGCGATAAATTATTTATTTCATTTGTATCCATTAAATATTCTACTCCTTTATTTAATGGATTCATTCTGTTTATAAAAGCCACATAAATATCATTTAATTGATTGTTAAAATAAAATGTTTCACTAATCATAAAATTTTATAATTATATATAATAATAATTATAAAATTTAATTAAAGTTTTGCTATTTGATTTATAAATAAATAATAGATTCATATTTTAATTATGAACTACACTAATATATCTATTATTATCTGCTTTCTTTTCTAAACTTATATTATAACCATATAAATTTAAATAAGATCCAGTTCCTGCTATTATTCTTTGATTAATTTTAGTTGATGGATAAAATATATCATCCGATAAAAATGAGTATTCTGCTGTAATTGAAGAATTATCAATTGAATCAAAATTAAATATTATTTTTTCATTAACAACAGCTTGTGATGTAGATGATTTTGTATAATAATCATGGAATGTTACTGTTCCTATTTTCGCATGTGTGATTTGATCATACAATTTTAGAGTTTGAATATCCAAAAAACATGCACCTGTAAATGTACCTTGGTATTGTGGAATTGTTACACTAAATTCACATTCAGTTTTAAGATCACTACCTTTGTAATAAAATGGATTTGGTAAAGATCCTGGAAAATTACTAGTTGTTGTTGCATTATTTAAAACTTGATTAGCAACTAGACGCTTAATAAGATTTGAGACTTCGTTCGAGGGCATTTTTTTATATATATTATATAATAATGTATTTTTATATGATCTGGATAACAAATTATTATTATTAATTATATTCATTATTTCATCGTATTTGATAATCATTAATAATATTATAATCATATTAAAAATTCTTAGCATTATGATATGATTATAATGCTAAGAAATTTATTTAACTTAAAGACTCTTTTTATATTTGAAATTAATAAAAGACTTTTTTATTTAATGTCAAATAATACTCCTGATTTTGTTTTAAGTTTGGAACAACAAAATGCATTTAATTTGTTTTCTAATGGCAAAAATATTTTTATATCTGGTCCTGCGGGTACCGGTAAATCGGTTTTAGTTAAATTAATATATCAACATGCTAATTGCAATGGTAAAAATATTCAAGTTTGTGCTTTAACAGGTTGTGCTGCAATTCTTTTACAATCTGAAGCTAGAACTATTCATTCATGGAGTGGTATTGGTATTGCTAATGGTCCTATTGAGGATATTATTAATAAAATATCCGAATCTAATTATTATAAAAATGTTTGGAATGAAATTGATATACTTGTTGTTGATGAAGTAAGTATGATGTCATGTAAAATTTTTGATTTGCTAAATGAAATCGGACAAGTTATTCGTAATAATGATAGACCATTTGGTGGTATTCAAGTTATTTTTTGTGGAGATTTCAATCAATTACCACCTATTGCTAATAATTCCGATCCAGATACAGGTAAATTCTGCTTTGAATCAGATTATTGGCAAAATACTTTTGACTCAAATATTGAACTTAAACATATTTTTAGACAAAATGATCAAACATATATTGGTATTTTAAATGAGGTTAGATCAGGACAATTAACAAAAAAATCTGAACAAATTTTAATAGAATGTCTCAAAAAAAAAGTTCCAGCTGATTCACCAATTAAACCAACTAAATTATATCCTAATCGTGGTAAAGTTGATGCTATCAATAATTGGAGATTAGGTAAATTAAATTCTAATGAAACAACTTTTAAACAAATTAAACATTTCGATCTAAAAATTAATGCCAAAGAAAGAATAATTAAATTAAAAAATCTTAATAGAGATCCTGAAGATGAAATTAAATCATTAGAATCTAATTTAATGTGTATTGATGAATTATGTTTGAAAGTTGGTGCTCAAGTTATGTGCATTATTAATATTGATAATTTATGTAATGGTTCACAAGGTATTGTTACTGGGTTTAGTGATGATACTGGATTACCTATTGTTAAATTTTCGAATGGTATCGAAAAAGTTATGGATTTTTTTATATGGAAAAGTGAATTTTTACCACATGTGGGAATTTCTCAAATCCCTTTGATCTTATCATGGGCATTAACTATCCATAAATCACAAGGCACATCTTTAGATATGGCTGAAATTGATGTTGGATCTAGCGTATTCGAATGTGGTCAAACTTATGTTGCTTTGTCCAGAGTTAGATCATTAGAAGGATTATTTTTAAAATCATTTGATCCAAAAAAAGTATTGGTAAATTCTAAGGTTAAACAATTTAATGAAACCAATTTTCTTACTTAGAATATTATAAAAATTGTAAATTTTAATCATTAATAATTATGATATTTTAGTATCTTAATTATTAATTAAATCTATTATGTTTATTAGGAGGAAAAAATCTTCTGGTTATTATTCAGATTCAGATTCAGATTCAGATTCAGATTCAGATTCAGATTCAGATATTAATTATGGGTTTCTAGCATTTTGTTCATTATTTGTATGGTTTTGTACTTATTTGATTCTGATAGTAAATAATATTGGTTCTGAAATTTTTTGTAATATAGTTTTCTCCATTATTTTCTGTACTCTTTTACTAGTAAATGCATATAATCGTGATATTCTTAAAGAAAATAAAAAAAATAATTCTTATTGTTATATGAATTCTATGAATTCTATGAATTAATTTATTTAATTATTTTATGGATCTATTATTGAATATTTTATATTATAATTACCTGGAGATGTCCTCGAAAATATCATCAATACTATTAGAGATCTACCCCAATATATATCGCCGCCTAATATCTCCTTGCATGTTTTTAGTTGTAAGTTTGCTAATGTTATAGCCCTGATAACATTATCACATAATACAATTCCTCTACTAATTTCAGTACTTGGTAAAATACCTTTGCTAACATTACCACTTAAATTTAAATCGATAATTGATGAATCTCCTCTACTTAAATCACTTGTAGATGCCATTGATCCTCGTACTCTGCTAAAATCAGCTGTTGATGCGGTTGATACTGATCTTCTATTAAAATCATCACTCTCTTCTGATAATTCTCCTAATATTATCTTTATCTCAACTGGAATTATTTTCATATTTCGTCTATCTATCAATAATAAATCTGGTGCATTTGCTAAGGATCCTTTTGTTTTTGCTTTCACTACATATCCACATTCAAACTTTATTAAAGTACCCAAACGACAACCAAATATTGAATCAAAATCGCAAAAATCTTGAATTAATCTTTCTCCTGCCGAACCTCTACATAAATTATAATATTGTTGTATCCATTCTTCAATTGTTGATCCTCTAAATTCAACTATTGATGATTTTGATAATTTTGAACTTTCTTTCTTATTAAATGAATAATAATCTCGTTTAACTAACCATTCTTGTGTTCTAGGCCCACATAAATCAACATGTTCATCTATCCATTGTATCAAAGGTTCTTTTAATTGCGATTTTATTTTTTCGTAATTTGATTCAAGTGATTCTGATTCAAATATTTTATGTAGAGACCAATCTTTTTTATCTTTGGATTCTAATTGACTCTTTATTAGACGAATCATTTCCTCATTTGCTCTTGATGGTGATATCAATAACTGATGTTGAATGTTACCTAATAAAGTATCCCTATACACATAATTAAATTTGACTTCTTTATTAAATCCAGTATATAGGCGTTTATATTTAGCACTTATTTCTACGAATTTTTCAATAAAAATTTGAAATGTCAAATCTATCATTCTTAAATCTTTTTTTCCCATTTTTCCTCTAGTTAATAATGGTAATATTAAATCTCTGTCGATACCATCTGGAAATATCAAACTATAATGTTTCGCAATATATTCATCTAAATTTACCACAATTATATCTGCTAATGAAATCTTATTATACGTATACCTAATATCATCTGGATATTCTTCTAATATTATTATTTGTAAAAGCTTAATTGTTAATGCTTTTAATTCTGAATTTAAATCAGATTCTGAAGTAATATATTTATTCATTAAACAAGCTATTGTTTTATCCAATCTCTGAATCTTATTCGTGAATAAATCTTTTTTCATTTCTTTTGAGATTCCAAATATTTCATTATTCCTAAATACAAATTCGGGAACTGTATTTAATTTATCCCATTTATTTATTGAATCTGTATTTATTGGTCGAGTAAATATTGGTGGACATGATTGTTTGTGTTCGTCATAAGTATAAAACATAATATTTTGAGTTTCTTTTGAACCTTTTGATGATACTACTAAATTACCATCTTCATCAACTATTACTTGGCATATATCTACGTTTGACATATCATCATTTACTTTGTGACCATTTGCTATTAGTTTAGATTTAATATCGGACAAATCTAATAATCTTGGTTCTACTATTCTATCAACTTTTACTCCTATATCTATATCTGTTGACAAAGGACAACCAAATATATTAAATACAGTTGGTATTATTTTTACTTCTTCTTTTGACTTAAAAATAAAATCATATTGTGGAAATTCATCTTTTGGAAAAATATCTGTAAGTTCCAAATTCATTAATTCTAAAAATTTATTACATGCACTTGGATTTCTTTGAATATCTTTTTTTAAAATATCAATAAGATCTTCTTTAATTTTATTATGGAAATGCTTTAGTTCCCAAGAATGATTTGGCCTAGGTGTTGTTCCATATTCTAATTTAGCAAAATCTATTAATTTGGATTTTGCATTAATCAATTCTATTATCCGTTCTTTAATTTTATCTTTGGGGATTTCTGGTCCAGCTCCAATAAGATTATTTTTTAATTCTAAGTATTTGTTCTTATATTTAAAATATTTCTCTTGATAATAATTCTGTGAATGATTTTGTGTATACATACTTATAAATATATATATGAAAAAGAATAATTATAAATTTAAAATTTAAAAATGATAAAACTAAAACAAAAAACTAAAACTAAAACAAAATCTAATAAATTTCTATGGCTTAACAATTGAATACCGAATAGAATACTTAAATGGTACCGTTTCTGAAATAAACATCAAAACTATTAAACTATAACCAATATATCTATCATCTAAAATCTCCTTGCATGATCTTAATTGAGCATTCGCTAATTTTATTTCACGAATAACATTTGATGAATACGATGGCTCTCCTAATAAAGTCTTCATCTCTACAGGAATTATTTTCCAATTACTTGGATCTATCAATAATAAGTCAGGAGCATTCGCTTCCGCACCTTCTGACTTGGATTTCACTACATATCCACATTCAAACTTTATTAAAGTACCCAAAGGATAACCAAACATTGAATCAAAATCACAAAAATCTTGAATTAATCTCTCACCAACCGAACCTCTACACAAATTATAATAAGTTGTTAACCATTCTTTGAAAGTCGTTCCATTAAATTCAACTATTGAGGATAATAATGTTGGATTCTTGCAAAATGAATAATACTTTTGGAGTTCTAACCATCGTTCTGATCTTGGGGCACATAAGTCAACATGAATATCTATCCATTTCTGTAAAGATTCATCTAATTGTGATTGAATCTTTGAATAATTTGTCTCAGTCGAAAATATTTTATTTAGAGTTCTATCTTGATCATCTTCAAATTGGCTTTCCATTAGTTGAACCATATTTTCAGTAGGCTCTATTGGTGAAATATAAAACTCATGTATAATCTTACCAATTAGGGTTGAGGATAAGTTTTCTTGATAAGAAAAATTAGCCTCTAATTCGAAACTAGTGTATAAGTTAATATAATATTCACTTATTTCAATAAATTTCTTAACAAAAATATGAAAACTATAATTAATTGCGGATAAGTTGGCTGATAAGTCAGCAGATCCCATCTTACCTCTAGTTAGCAAAGGTAAAATTGTTTCTATATCTAAGTTAAAAAATTCAGCTATATGTTCTGCTAATGATATCTTACAATATGAATATCCAATTAATTCTGGCCTTTCATCTAATAATATTGTTTGCAAAAGCTTTACTGTAATTGATTTTAACTCAGAATTTAGTTGATCCCTTGAACTAATTATATAGGCTTCTAAGAATTCATTTGTAAACTTTAATCTCAGAATTTTGTCATTGTAAATCTCCTTCTTTCTAGAGTGTGTTTCCTTTGTATTTAGTAAAGGAAATGACTTATAATAATCCATAATAAATTTTGGCAATGCATTTAATTTCGCCCATCCATCTATCAATTCTGTACGAACTGGCTTTGAAAATATCGATGGATCTTTTTGCATATGCTCATCGTATGTATAATACAATATATTCTGAGTTTCCTTTGAACCTTTTGATGATACCACAAAATTACCATCTTCATCTACTACTATTTGACATATATCTAGATTTGACATATCATCATTGACAATATATCCTAACTTTCTAAGTTCCTCTTGGATATATGACATATCTAAAAACATAGGATCTAATATTTTATCAACTTTTATTACTATATCAATATCTGTAGACAAAGGACAACCAATCACATTAAAAGTTCTTGGTATTAACATATCATCTTGAAATATATCCTTTATTGACAACCCCATTATATCTAAAAATAATTCACTAGCATATGATTTAGATACGATATGATCTTCTAAAATTTCAATTAGATCGCCGCCAAACTTATGGTGAGAATATTCCCATGAATGCTTTGGTATCGTATACTTTAATTTATCAAAATCGATTAAAGGAGACTTATTGTCAATCATCTCTATTAAACGATTTTTTATCGCTTGCTTGTTAACATTTGTCATGATCAATTGATTTAAGTATTTAGTTAGAATTGGATAATCTCTTTAATATATTTTCAATTTTTTGATATATTAAAAATTGAAATTAAATTTATGACTTGGATCCATTCAATGTTTATATTTGAAACCAAAGTTCCGCGTATGGACAGGATTGTTCTTCTGCAAATTGCGTGTAACTTCATTCTCTTTCTGAGAATCCTATCGATCACTTTATCTTTGTATGAGAGGGGGGTAGGTCTTCATCTGCTAGCACTTATGCCATTCTAGTAATATGAATGGCTGTATATGTATAATTCCCATCTCTATCCAAATGCGATCATCATATTTATGATGATCGCATTTGGATAGAGGCTTAATATGTTATAATAACATATGATAGTTTTCTTTGTCAAGTTTTATATGGCATCCCTTAGGATGCCAGCTAGGTATGATAATAATATTAATTAAAAAATTAAAAAAATTGAAATTAAATTTATGACTTGGAACTATTTAATGTTTATATTTGAAAAACCAAAGTTCCACTTATGGACGGGATTAACCTTTTGCAAATTGTGGTTTTCTTCATTATCTTTCTGAGAATCCTTACCATCATTTTATATGAGATACCACCCATGTAGCGAAAAAAAATTAAAAAATTGAAATTAAATTCATGACTTTGAACCATTTATACTTGTATTTCAAAATTGTGAAGATGAAGGGAGTGCTCGAGATGATGATGCTTTTTTTTGCTGCGAAGATTGCAGTTGGACTGATAGTTATTTCTGTCGGTATTTTGCAGGAGATAGTTCACGGGATCGTACTATTGCCATCAAGATAAGTGGTGGTTGTATTTCTTGGTACAAATCTTTACTACAAAGACCCAAAAAACTTTTTGGATTTTTGTTTTTGTTCTTATTTTATATAGCTTAAGAAAATATCAGGGTCGTGCGTCAGATCCCTGACTTTACAGCTGCTTTACCGACAAAAGTTTTTGTGCGGTTTTTTTTATCTATATATGATCTCATATATAAAAATTGAATTTTTTTTTATTCCCAGATTAAATATCTTAAGTCTGTAGTAGATAACCCTTGATGGAGTGCTCAATATGTGTAAATCATTTTTATAATTATGATTGTTCTTGGAATTGTCCACATTGTATGGCCCATTGTTGTTATCCATGCATATATAAACAAATTAATATACAAACTACATGTCCATTCTGTCGTTATAGTTTGGAAAATACAAATGTTGGTGACTATTTTATTGATAAACATATGATGATGTGTTTTGATTCGAATGAATGGTATGATACAGATACAATTATTGCTACTCAATTACAAGAAACTTATAATGATACTAATGATGATACTTATAATGATACTTCTGGTGATACTTCTGGTAATTTTTGTGATGATACTTCTGGTAATTTTTGTGATGATACTTCTGGTAATTTTTGTGATGATACTTCTGGTAATTTTTGTGATACTTGTGATAATACTTATTATGAATCTTTTCAGCAAATCAATGAGACATATGATGAAACAAAAAATATTACTAATAATATCGAACTTTTTATTCAAGATCAGTGTGATACAGAACTAGTTCATAATATATATGAACTAGATGCTGAACTTTTATTACAACATATACAAAAAGACGCTGAACTTTTATTACAACATATACAAAAAGACGCTGAACTTTTATTACAACATATAAAAAAAGATGATGAACTTTTATTACAACATATAAAAAAAGATGCTGAATTAGTAAGACAAATATATGATAAAGATGCTGAATTAGTAAGACAAATATATGATAAAGATGCTGAATTAGTAAGACAAATATATGATAAAGATGCTGAATTAGTCAACCAAAACTAGTAAATCAGATTTATAATAATGATATGATATGATATGATATGATATAATATGATATGATATGATATGATATGATATGATATGATATGATTAAATAGATACAATCTAAAAATATAAAAATGCAATAACTAATTTATAAGTATCAATCATATTAAATAATTTCATTTATTAATTATATAAAAATGGATAATATAGTTAATAAATCATATTTTAAATATTTATTATTTGATCAATATATAGATATAACTGATGGAGATCTATCAAAAACATCTTTAGATATTTTCATAGAATTTCTAGATCATTTTAAAAATAAAAAAGAATTCACATGCGATGATATATCATTAGATTTTACAGATATTGATTCAGGGTCTGTTTTTAATGAAAATATTCAAAATATTATAAGAAATCTAATACTATCTGGATATCAGGGTGAGGGTGTAACCGGTCACTGTATTAATATATATTATAAATCAATAGATGATGATAATTATGATGTATATATTATTAATTCTGGTGCTGGATTAAAATATCATAAAAAAGAACAGGATCTAGAACAAGAACAAATATTTAAAAAACTACCAATTATTATTGTATTTAATAATATAAAACTTTCACAAATTGATCAATTAAATAAACATCATAATTTCTGTATGTTTGATAGAATACAGAAAGCAGCTGAAATAAAATCATATACTGAGGATTGTCTTAAAGAATATTCAAGTATAAAATATACTATAAGCGATCTTAGATATAAACTTAAAGAAAAAGAAAAAGAAAAAGAAGAAATAATTTCTACGATTGACTATAATACCAAAAAATTAGATGAAGTAGAAACAAAAATAAAAGCAACAATAATAACAGATTTTTTACCTGATGCAGATTTCTATAAATCTATTTATAATAATAATGAGAATTTTATAGATGATAATTATTTTTATAAGGTTATTTTTAAAATATTAGGAAAAGATTTTAATTATTATGCAAAAGATTCTCCACAAATATCTGGTTCATGCTCATTTTATTCTGTTTATTATTTTATAAAATATTTTATTTTTAATTGTAAAGAAGATGTAAATAATACTGAAATATTTGATAAGTTTATTAATAAGATTAAAGAGTTTTTTATACGCGTTTTTTTTAAACAAAATATTATTGGGAAAACAAATATTAATAGTGATTTAATTAATGTGGCACAAATGTTAATTAAAGATTATGATTTTCCAGAAAAGAAGGGAATGATTAAGATTCTTACGAATATTTTTAAAGAAATGAATTATACTAAAATAATTCATAATCAAAAATATACTAAATCAAGGAATTTTACTTTTTTAATCAAAAAATATAATAAAATAGATGAAATAGATAAATCAAATTCAGATTTAGATGAATATTTTGAATTATTAATAGATATACTTAGTAAATTCAGAGATATTCAAAATTCAAAATATACTGCACTTGTTTATAAACCAATTATTTATAAAATAATTAAAAAAATGGAAAAATATACTAAAAAATATAAATTTAAAATTAGTCACGATGATTATGATAAGTATAATACTTATATGATCCGGATATATGAGTATGAATATATAAATTCACATTTAATTTTTGATAGATTATTTACAAGTTTACTATTAAATATTTTTTTATCAATTTTAAAATCTGAAGATATTGAAAATTATAAATTTTATTCTGTTGATTATATTCGAAACTTAAGTATCACAAATGGATTTGAAATATATTTTTTAGATTTTTTTAATATAGATCAAAATGTATATCTATATAATTTTAATGAAATAGAATTAATATCTAATATTTTTAAATTTAAAGACTGTATCAATGATAATAAAAAAAATTCAATACAATTATATATACGTTTAATTACTTCAGATAATTTTTTTACAACAAAAAATATTGATGATTATAATAAAAAACGAACTCCTAATTTTCTCGAGTATGATAAATATTTTTATAATAATAAATTTTTGTTAGATTTAGATCTAAATATTAATAGAATAAATATTGGTTTAATACCTTATGAATTAAATAATGATTTAATACCATTTAAAAATGTATATTTTTCGACTGAATACTATAATAGATATTTTAAATTTTTTAAATTTTTTGATAACGTATTTTTACATAATACAAAAATTAATATTACAAAATATACGAATGATATATATGAAAGATTAAATAATATATTTCAAAAACTAGATTTAACAATATTAGAAAAATTAGAAGATAGTATTGATAATAAATTATTCATAACATTATTATTATATACACTAATATTTAAAAATAAACACGATTACTGCAAAATACAAAAATATTTTGATAAATTTTTTACAACAATAAATACTAATTTAGTTACATTATTTTTTAATATTAGTGATGATAACATATTTTTAACATTTTTAAATTATCTTGAACAAAAAAATAATGAAAAAAAAAATATTTATGATGGTAAATATACATATATTTTAGAAAGTGATCATAATAAAATATTAAAATATTCAATCATATGTAAAGATGATGATGAAAAAATATATTATAAAAATAATAAAAATTATATACGGATCTTCAAAGAAGATGAGTTATTATGTAAAGAAATTAATAAAATAATATATGTATTTATAGATGAAGAAACATTTATTACAATATTAAATGCAAATACAAATAAATATTTTAATTATTTTATTAAAAAAATTAAAAATTACTCAGATGAATATTATATATGGGAATCAAAATGTAAAAAATACATTATTTTTGAATGTAATGATTATAATTTATATTTTAAAATTGATATTGATAATGATATTGTATATTTTTATAATGATAATAATACTACTAATACTACAACAACTTCTATAACAACAACTTCTACTGCAACTACTTTAACAAATGAATATATTGTATTAACTAAATATAACTCATTAATTGGTATGTGGGTTTATAATATGAATAATGGATTTATTATTAGTAATGATAATACATTCTCTATTTTATTATTAATTAGCAAAAATTTTATAAATAATACAAAAATCATTCCATTTTGGAATAAGTATACTAAAGAAAATCTAAATGTAGATACAGAATTTAATTCAAATTATCATATTATTAAATTAAAAACTACATTATTAGATATATCTTATAATAATTATAATGATTTATTTGCTCTATATATTTCGTTATTTTTATCCAAGAATAATATCGTAATTCATTTTATATTTAATTATGTCAAAAATGAGTTAAATAATCAAATGATTAATTATCCAACTAATTATTCAAAAAATATATATATTAATTTAATAAATCAAATTAAATTAGATATTCCATTATGGGCTCTATATAATATTGAAATTTCTGAAAAAACTAAAGATGATTATGATAGAAGAAAATATTATTTAAAATATATTAATAAATTTGATCATAAATTTGATCATAAATTAGATAAAATAATAAATATTGAAAATATTATAAAATTAAAACAATATAACTATATTAATGAAATTATTAAAACTATTAAAAAATATAATAAAATTAAAATATATGATAATAAAAAAATATTAAATGATCAATATAACAAATTTTCAGAATACCCTGATCTTATACAATATCTTACTAATTTTAATTCTAAATGTAATACCAAGTCTAATGATTTGTTAGAGTCAGAAATTAATACATTATATCATTTAATTCATTCATTTAAATTTAATATAATACCAGAATCTAATGATCCTATTAAACTAGATCCAAAAATTAAACCAAGACCATATCCAAAAATGGTTTCTATACTAGAAGATCTTCAAGAATTTTTACCAGAACCAGAACCAGAAGAAGATAGTCCAGATAGTTCATATCTTGACGAAGAATATGAAAAAATATCTGCTATTTTAGAAGATTTTAAAGGTGGATATACTGATAAAGTAAAATATATTTGTAAAAATCCATATGCATTAGTTGCTAATAATATTTGTACAAAAGTTGGAAAATCATCAAATATCTCAAATACTTCCAAATCTACATATAATTCATTTGAAGAATGTTTTAATGAATGTATCAAAATTAGAGATAAGGCATCTAATTTAAATAATGAATTTAATAATAATTTTGATACATTATATGATTCTATATTTAGTAAAATATTATTTTCTGATCCAAAAAAGATTATTACTTTAGAATATTTATATATTAGTTTTTATAAAGATTTTTATAAATTATTATATATCTCTAAATTTAATAAAATTTATAATGATATTATCAAAATTGATAAATCCAAGTATTCATGTGGTTTTTTATTAAAAAAAATCGAATCTTTAAATACACTTTTGATATATGATTTTAATAAACCACGTAAATTAGAACATATTTTATTTGAAATACATACTGAACAATTTTTAAGATCTGCGCAAATTAGATTAATTAAGCAGATACAAGATAATTTAAATGAAAATATTTTTGATAAAGCTTTTGAAATTTTAATGGGACAAGGTAAAACAACTGTTTTAACACCATTTATTATTTTATCTAGAATACTAAAAGATAAAGATACTAATTTTACAATTGTTTTACCTGAACATTTAGTTAATTCTAGTTATGATATTAATATTAAATTCATATCACTTTTACATAACTTTTCAATTAGTAAAAATACTAATAAAATTAATTCTACACATGATTATAACAAATATAATACTAATTTTTCTATTAAAATAATTAGTGATAGTATTTTAAAAGAACTTATTTTGAATAATATTGAAATCAATCGTGAATTATATATTATAAATACGAATACCTTCTTTATTTATGATGAAATTGATACAATTATCGATCCTTTGAAAAGTGAATTAAATATTCCTATTAATGATAAAGAAAAACATGATAATTTTGATTTTATTTCTACACATATTATTCAAATTGTTAATAATTATTATAATATACAAACTAAACAAACTTCATTAGATATATCTACTTTATCAACTGTACCAACTATATCTAGTCTTATACGATCTTCAAGTAATCAAAATGATGATTTTAGATACCAAATAAAAAAAATTAATAGTATTAATTATCAATTTGTAATTTCTCATGATTCTAATAAATATTTAGTAGAATCTTTTATTACAAAAATAGAATCTGTAATTTTAAAAATAAATACTTATGTATATAATAAAGATTATGGATTTGGTAAATTTGATAAATTTGATATAATTTCTTATTCATCAAATCTTATTAATAATATTATTAATAATAAAAATTATTTTATTGCAATTCCTTATAAAGCTAATAATAGTCCATTAGATGGTTCTGAATTTACTGATTTTGAATTATCGTTATTTTTAACAATACTATCATATTTTACACACTTTAAACAAAATTTTTTAAGATCATATGATATTGCATTATTAATTATTAAAATTGGTGAATTTTATGAAAATAATAAATTATTAATTGATTATTATTTGGCTGATATTAGAGAATACAAGGAAGATATAATCCATTTAATTAAATTTATTAATAAAGAATCTTTTATAACTGAATGTGCAAAATACATTAACCGATTTACTGATATTAAAATTTTGAATTTTTATCTGAAAAATATTATATTAAAAACATTCTTTAATATTAGTAAAAAACAAAATAATATATCATCTATTGATCTATTTAGTACCAAAATTAACACTAAAAAATTATGTTTCTCAGGAACTGTCAATTTTATTTTACCACAAGAAATTATGAATCAATTATTTGAGTTTGATCAGACTACTTATCCTACTAAACCTAAAATATATCAAATATCTAATATTGAAGAAGATACTATTGTAAAAGGATCTATCAAATCAGCCATTTTTGGCACAACTACTAAAATACCGGAAATTATTTTTTATACAAATACTATTTTATCAAATGATGAATCTAAATTAATAGCCGAACTTAAAATTAATAATAAAATATTACAACCAATTAAATTAACTGGACTAACAACAGGACTATCAACTGGACTATCAACTGGACAATTAACTGGACAATCAACTGGACAATCAACTGGACAATCAACTGGACAAATAGCTACTAAAGAAGATATATTAATAGATCATATATTAAATAATTTATCAATTTATGATTGTTTAATTGATGCTGGTGGATTAATATTAAATAATTCCGTAAATGATATTATCGATAAAATTTATTCTCAAATGGTTCGAGATGGTAAAAAGAAAACCATTTTATTTGTAAATAACGATGATGAATTGCAAATTAAAAAAATTGATGGTACTATTGATAAATATAATGGGGAAATTTATAGTGATGTCTTTATTTATTATGATAATAAACATTGTGTTGGTATTGATTTTAAACAATCACATAAAATGCATGGATTAGTAACTGTATCTGAAAAAAGTACACTTACACAAGTTTCACAAGCTATATTTAGATTAAGAAATATTAATATTGGTCATACAATTGATTTTTATTTAAATCATATTTATTTGTTAGATACAGATAAACTAAAATCAACTACTAAATCAACTACTAAATCAACTACTAAATCAACTACTAAATCAACTACTAAATCAGATAATAATTTATTTATTTTAATAAATTTATATAAAAAATTAAATGAAAATGAAAATATTTATAAAGATACTACACTTAAACAATTACAAATACAATGTATTAAAATGGTCAATAGATATATATTTAATGATATAAGTTCTTATAATGAATCTATATATTATGATTTAATATTGAATAATGAAAAATACAACAATTATAATAATTTTATTAATTCATATCTAAAATATATTGGTAATAATTTATCAAAACATTTAAATAATAATAATAAAATTTATAATAACATTATCAATATACAAGTTGAATATAATACTAAATATAATAAACAATTACATATTGGTCTTAATCTGAACCTAAATCTTAATCTGAATATTTCAAAAAATTCATTATTTAATGAAGATATATTTACTGATATTAATAAAACAATTAGTATTTTAGATATTGTAAAATTTGATAATAAAATAATTAATGCTAATTATGGAATTTTAAATAATGAATTATTAGAAATAGCAGAATATAAGATTATACCGTCTTATTTACTTACTAATATGTATAGATATTATATTAGTATCTTGGTAGTATCAAAAAATGATGACTATTATAAAAGATTATTTTCTATTTGTGATAACTTATATTATATGATTAATATGAATAAACCTAACATTATTTTAGTCATAACTTCTATTGAATACATTGAAATAATCAATGAATATAATTATAAAAGAGATTCGCAACAAGATAGACCTGATTTTGATAATATTATTATTTTTGATAAGTTTGAAAAAGAAATATTTAATCCTAGATCAAATTCATATAAATTTAACCAAATTATTAGATTTCTATTATTTCCATTTAAATTTGATATTGGTGAAAGATTTAATATTTTATTAAATAATCTAAGATATGAAAAAAACATATTAGATAAATTAAATTTATTCGATAAATTATATTTTATTAAATATGATATTAATATGAAGAATTTATCTGAAATTTATTCACAACTTCATTCAAATATTTTATATATTACCAATTGGAATATTAAAAAAGAATTAACTAAATTATTTGATATTCCATTTAATATTCCCGATGAAATTGTTTATCAAATTTTTTCAGCTTATACTTTTAATTTTGCTCAAAATAACGGGTATGGACAATTTACTTAATATCTCTAAATGAAATGATCTTTAATGCTATATTTTGCCATAAAGTTTGAATTTAATTTTACGTATATTGTTCTTTATATTTACTTCTAGTGTGTGTTATCAAGTCCTACACACAGTTTTGATTTTTGATTGTAGTGTGTTACCAAGTCCTACTAACTTACTTGTCTTACATGATTTCTTTATTTCTTTTCAACTCTTACATAGTCAATGTTTCGTTATTTAATTAATAACGAAGCTTACCAAGGCTATATTTTCTTTATAATTATTTATAAAGAAAATAGTTGCATCAGTATTTTCATTTAATAATTACTAATCATGTGCAAAAATTTGAATTTAATTTTATTTATATTGTTCTCTCTTTTATTAACTTACGTGTGTAATTAACTCTTGCATACACCAGGTAGATAGCTGGATTACTTTCCGATCTTTCAGACTATACTACTTTTCTTTATTTTTTCTTTTATTTTGTACACCTCGTATGTTAAGCTGTCTCTTATTAGATATCAAAATGTTTGATATCTAATAAAATCTAAATTTATAACTTTATTAGATATCAAAATGTTTGATATCTAATAAAATCTAAATTTATAACTTTATTAAATATTTTTCATCTATTATTTATACAAGATTATTAAATTATCAAATATATTATAAAGCATTTAATGTTTGGAAATTAAGATATATTAAACTCTTAGAAAATTTGAATTTAATTTTATTTATATTGTTCTTTTTTTTATCACCAAGTGTGTGTGTGTGTGTGATCGTTGGTCGATAACGAATGGAGTTAGGCATTAGGCAACCGTTCGGAGTTAGGATTAGGCATTAGGCAACCGTTCGGAGTTAGGATTAGGCATTAGGCACTGTTAGGATTAGGCATTAGGCACTGTTAGGATTAGGCATTAGGCATTAGGCACTGTTAGGATTAGGCATTAGGCATTAGGCATTAGGCATTAGGCACTGTTAGGATTAGGCATTAGGCACTGTTAGGATTAGGCATTAGGCACTGTTAGGATTAGGCATTTTTATTTATACACACACGCATATATACACACACACGCACACACACACAAAACTCATTCAGATTTATTTGAATGAATTTTGTATATTATTATAAAATACTAGTAAAATCTCGACTACTCTGAGAACACGTCAAACAACAATATTCAGAATTTTCCATTTCTTGTTATATCTTTTACTTCTAATTATTTTCTAATAAATGCTTCTAATGAAATACTTAAAAGATTGTAGTTTAATTCTAATAGATTTAAAATGATAATTAATTTTATTATCGATGATTGATGTACTAAATTAGATAATTTGATATTATTCAATGAAAAATCTTTGATGAAGAAATATTTTGATGCAAAAATTGAATTTAATTTTTTATATATTACTCTTTTTTATTCTGCTTAATGTGTGTAATTAGAGTCCTTTCACGTAATTCGTTTTCTATCTATATCGTTTTCTATCAACTCAGACTCATATCGTTTTCTATCCACTCAGACTAATATCGTTTTCTATCCACTCAGACTAATATCGTTTTCTATCCACTCAGACTAATATCGTTTTCTATCCACTCAGACTAATATCGTTTTTGTTTTTTCTTTATAACTTAGTCATCAAATCGTTTTCCATAAATATTATCTTTATAATTCTTATAAAGATAATATTTGCTCGCTCATTACTGATAATATCTGCTCGCACATTGCTGATAATCTTGGATACGTGTTCAATTATTAATCTTATTTAATAAATCATCCATCTCCTATAAATATTAGATATATATTTAATATTTATCTAATATTAAATATATTAATGCAAGAGTCTGACAATGAATTTAAATTAACAATAATTCATATTAATGATGTATATGAATTAGAAAACTTTTCTAAACTAGCTACTTGTAAAGAAATACATTCACAATTTAATAAAACTATTGTAATTTTAGCAGGTGATTTCTTATCCCCTTCATTATTATCATCTATTGATAAAGGAAATGGAATAATTGATTGTATGAATGAATCAGGTGTTGATTTTGTTTGTTTAGGAAATCATGAAAGTGATATTAATATAGATTTTTTATATCAACGAATTAAACAAAGTAAATTTGAATGGATTAATAGTAACATACCAGATTTTATATTAAAAGAAAAATATACTAATTTTATATCTGAATATAAAATAATTGAAGTATATAATCGTACAAAAACTAAATTTAAAAAAATTGCTTTATTGGGTATGTGCTGTGACGATATGTCAACTATGGCTAATGGTTCTTTTTCAAAATTTACAATTGAAAATATTAATAAAAAGACTAAATTATTATATGATCACTTAATAAATACAGAGGAAGTAGATTTGGTTATACCTATAACTCATCAAGATATTGAATTAGATAGAAATTTAGCAATAATGAATAAGAATTGTCAATTAATGCCATTAATGCCATTAATATTAGGTGGTCATGATCATGATGAATTTTTTGAAAATATATATGGATGTCAAATTTTAAAAGTTGGTTTAAATGCTAATAAATTTGGCATATGTTCTATTATATGGGATAATGACAATATTACTAAACCAAAAATTAATATTGAAATAAAAAATGCATCAAATTATATAAATGATAAAAAATTAGATGAAATAATTAATAATCATAAAAGTATATTATTAGATCTACAAAAATGTAATATTTATAAAATACCAGAAAATATTACTTTATCTTCAAAAGATGTAAGATATAAACAAACTACTATTGGAACTTTCTATTCTACAATTATAAAAAAAGAATTAAATTTAGAATGTGTATTCTTGAATGCTGGTTTTATTCGTGGTGATTATGATTTAACTGGAGAATATTTTACATATGCTGATTTAATAAAGACAATTCCATTTGATAATAATATTATTATTATTGAATTATCAGGAGAATTAATTCAAGAAATTATTAATGATACTCGAAAATATGCTTTTAGTGAACCTAAAATAGAATCTAAGTCATTTTCACAAGTAGATGATGGTGTATTATTTGTTCATAATTCAAATAAAATTATTAATATTAATAATGAACTAATTGACATTAATAAATTATATAAATGTGGTATATTACAACATTCTATTACTGGCGCGGATAATATCAAACCATTATTAAATTATATTGGAAGTTTACCAGATGCTGATCAAAAACATTATAAAAATAATGATACCGGTTTTGATTTTAAAAATATATTTTTATCTTATTTCTCTAAAAATATTTTTTGGAACAAAATTAAGTTATTAGGTTTTGCTAAAATTGATAAAGACAATGATGGGGTTTTGTCTAAAATAGAATTACTAAATACTATTAGCACAGAACAAAATAATAAAATTAATGAAATATTAATAGATAATTTCTTTAATGTTATTGATACAGATGATAATGGTAAGATTTCACAAGATGAACTTAAAGAATTAGAAAAATTAGGCGAGGTTACAATTAAATACTGTTAAGAAAAGTCTGGACAAATTCAGATAAATCTGGTATAAAATAAAAGTAAAATCGTGATGTTTATTCACATACAAATTTATTCTACAAATATTTTCTTTATAATTCTTTCAAATCTGGACAATTTACTTATTATCTCTACGAAATATTCAGATTTTATTGAGGTGTCATTTGTTCCTCTCTTTATAGTTTTTATTCTTAATCAAATAAAAAAATAAAAACTTTTGTTGATTTAATTTTTAATAATAATCGGTATTCATTAATTTAAAATAAAATATTTTTATAGATTTAAATTTGTCAAAAAAACTTTTAAAAATTCATATATATATATATATATATATATGAATTTTGATAAAAAAAAAATTAGAATAAATTTATTACAAGTAATTGATAGAGTAAATAATACAAATAATACAAATAATACAAATAATACAAATGAACTAATTGGAGGTAAATCATATTCACAAAAAGAAGTAGATAAACTTTTATCAAGTGCTCTACAATATATTATGTTATTATATAGGCAATCAGAAAACGAAAAGCAAATTTTAAAAAATACATTATATAATATTGGTAATACCGGGTTAAGTACTGGCCCCAATCGCATACAAGGTCCTGGTACTGGTTCTGGTTCTGGTTGGGGCTTTGATCCAGGTGTTGGTCCAGGATTTGGTTCAGGATTTGGTTCAGGTTTTGGTTCAGGATTTGGTTCAGGATTTGGTTCAGGTTCAGGTTCAGGTTCAGGTTCAGGTTTGTCTCATGCGCCTATAAGTAGTTTAGTGGTAACTCCTATAATTAATACAGAATTTGGTAATATTGGAACACAAAGAAATGTTGATTTTATAAGAAAAAACAATGATTTAAATATTATTTTATTAGGAATGGATACAAAACCAACTATTGAAAGTATAGGATATTTGAAAATATTAAATTATTATAAATATAATATAATAGCTTTAGGAAGTCCAATAACAAATCCACAACCAACTGAAAAACATATATTTAGATATTTATTTTGGCGTTATCGTTTTGATAGATATTATGAAACTTTGTTGAAAATTAATAATAATAATATGAATGGTTTTAATGGTTTAAATGGAGATACTATTGTTATTATTACAGATATGAATGATGTATCTGTACATTCTACATCAGAAGAAGTTATTGAAAAATTTAATTTGCTAAATAAAGATATTTTAATAAGTGGTACTGCTTATTGTTGTAATATAGATAGAATTAAAGAGTTTTCAAAATTAATGAAATATAATTATAATGATGCATTAAGAGAATTTAGAAATGAACCAAAATATGCTACATTGCTTGATAGGATGTGGGGCTATTTCGAAGCGGATGGTTATCCTGGTTTAACAGGATGGGCTGATAGTAGAAAAATTATTTCTACTATTAAAAATTTACCGGAAAATACAACTAAATCACCATATAGATACATTAATGCTGGTACAATTGTTGGAAAAGCAAGTGCATTATTACGTATGTTTGAAGAAATTAAAGCAGATCCGACATTATATACAAATAGTTTAGATGATGAAGGAAATTTGCATTTATGGTTTATTAAAAATAAAAATAACACAATAAAACCTCCACTTAATGTATTAATTGATTATAATCAAGAAATTTTTGCAATACCTGATGAATTAGAAACTCGTAAAAATGAACAAAAAATATTATTAGATGATGTTAATGAAACAAGATTTTTTACTTTTACTTATGATAATTCAAAAAAAAGATTCAAAAATAAATTTAATAAATATCCAATTTTTGTACATTATGCTGGATATGAAGCTTCAGGATTACATAGTATGAGAGCAGCATTCTTTAAAAGATTTAATGATGATAGTAATTTATTTAAAGAATCAGATCCTTATGATAAAGAATATTTAAGTACTTTATTCACATGTGGTAAATTACCAGAAACACAAAAAAATGAAAAATTATGCAAAAAAATTGGATGCGTATATTCAAATACCGATACAATTAAATGTAAACATAATACTGATGGTCCGGAAAGATATAGTACATTTGATGAAACATTTGAAAAAGAATGGCTAAAAAGTAGAGGTGAATTATTATCATAAATTTTTAAAAATTGGTAAATCTATTTTCTATAATTGGAAGCATTAAATTAATATTATTTATTATGAATTATTATATTTAAAAAAATATTATAACAATTTATCTAATCTATACTCATAATTAAGATACAGATTTTTCCATATATATATATATATGGAAAAAACAATTGATTATAAAGATAAATATTTTCTTTATAAAAATAAATATTTAAATTTAAAAAAATTAAATGATGTAGGAAAAACTGACAAAAATTTAACTAAAAATGTAACTACAACAGATTTAATTGGTGGTGGAATAACAGAACCTATAGCTGATACGCTTCCTGTTACACAATCATGGATATATATGCCTTTGATATTAGCACCATTTGAAAATATTAGGGTTATTTTTGATGATAAAATAAATCAGAGATTAAAAACAATTCCAAATTTATTAGGTGTTATCGACTCATTTGATGCAATAATTGATGTTATAAGACAATTTTATATCACACATAGTGTTAATTTAGATGATAATATGAATTTAACAAAGTTCAATTATGTTTATGATTCACCACCATTACATTTACAAGACAGTAGCCAAATTACATTATTACAAATTGCTGGTGTTAAAGATAGAATAGATGATTTATTACATATAATATTTAGTCCTACACATAATGTACATTTTAAAGGACTTAAAATATATCATGGTCTAAAAATAAATAATTATACCGATCCTAATACTAATATTCATTATTTTACAAAAGAATATGATGATAATTTTCATGGTTCAACAATTAAAAGATTAATAAGAGTCGCATCTATATATACTGATAAAGTTATAGAAGATAGAGACAAAATTAGACAGGGATTACAGGGTAATGATATTGATATTTGTATAAGAAATATTAATGACCCGGTATGGACACAAAAAGATCAAGCTTTAATTGTTTTTGGTGGTTGGGGTGATAGACATAATAATTTATATACAATATTAAAAAACTATAAAGGTTATGTTATTTATTTTTCAGATAAATATAATGAATGGTATGCTCCAATGATTAGTGCTTATATCTCATTTATAAGAGATTTTGCAATTTCTATTAATAATTATGTGTTTTTAGGATGGTCAATGGGTGGTTATGGTTCTTTACATGCTAGTGTTTATTTTCCTACAAAACAATGTATTTGTATATCACTTGTACCACAAACAATTACTCATAAAAAATATAAAAATATAATAATTAAAGAAAATGCAGATACCGAAAGTGTAATTGATGGTCCACGCCCAATGATTCAATCAATAAGACAAATGTATAAAGATATACCAACTATTTTAACTGAAAAATCTGGTTATACCACAAAAATATATACATTAATCGGTAAATCCGAATGTGATGATTTTCAACAACATCATACACCATTATATTTAGATGCATTACATATTGGTGTAATTATAAATTATCCAAATGTATCAACTATTATATATAATATTGCTTCTCATCGATTACTTGAAAGACTAAATTTAATAGATATATTAAATATTGTTTCTGCCAACTTTGATTTATTATTTTCGAATCAAAATGAAGGAAATAAATTATTATCTAGAGAAATAAGAGAAAGAGCATGATTAATTCATCAAAAATAATACATATTAATTTGTTTAATTATAAAAGTTTTATCTAATAAACATAATATATAATGACAAATTTTTCATATATAACACTACTTTATCCAGATAAATATGGAAATATTTCATATTTAGATGGTGTAATTTTAACAGGATTAGGATTACGTAGACAAAATACTAAATATAAATTAATATGTTTAGTTACACCAGATATTACTAATGACATACAAAATATTATTAAAATTATATATGATGAAATAATCATTGTACCATATATTTCACCACTAAAAAATACTGATATTAAAATAATCTCAGATATTTTTTCTCCTAATGATTATACTGATGAAAATAATTATTCTGAAATGTGTAAAATATTTACAAAATTAAATATTTTTAACTCTAGTATTTTACCATATGATAAAATTTGTTTTATTGATTCTGATTTAATTCCTATTCAAAAATTTGATGAATTATTTTTATTAGATACTCCTGCTGGATGGCTTGAAAAAATTAATGATAATGGTTTTGATAATTATACTAGATATTGGGATATATGGGATTTAATTAATAATAATGATTTAATCCCAAAAATATTAACTGATATTTATGAAGCACCAGGTACATCTATTAATGCTGGATTATTAGTAATTAAACCAGATTATGAATTATTTAAATTATTTATTAATCAATTACAAACACCAAAAAATTTATGGTTCGGATCAAAATATTTACACAAAGGAAATATTAATTGGCAACGACAATTTAATGAATATTATATTTGCCCAGAACAAGATTATTTGACACAACATTTTTCTGGACAATGGCATATGATAAATGGTTTATATTGTATATGGGGCAATTATGATTTAACAAAAGCTTACGGAATGCATATGGCTGGTAATCGATATATGATTGATAATAAATGGATTTTTAGAAAAACATGGCAATTACAATTTACTGATAATTTTGAACAAAATAAATTAACTAATCTATTAATGATTTGGGGTATTGTTAATTATCCTAAATTAAAAAAATATATTATGAAAAATTTAAAAATTTATTACAATAATACATTTATTGATTTTAATAAAATTATTATCAATGATATTAACTTTAATAAGTTAACCTCAGATCAACAATTATTATATATATATTTATTTTAAGAATATTTTAAGTTTTCAATATATTTTATTCGTCATTTAATTCATTTAATTCAATTAATTCATTTAATTCAATTAATTCATTTAGTTTTGATTACATAATAACTGTAAAATAGATCTTTATAAATCTTGACTATTTAAAAAATTTCCAGAACATTTCTTCGAGATATTAGGTTAGCAAGATGATAAAAGATCATATTCACTAAGGCTATATTTTCTTTATAAGGTAGCCAAATACTGATAATTTGATCCACAAATATTTTCTTTATAATTCTTTATAAAGAAAATATAGTCTTGGTTAAGTTTTGTTATTTAGTTAATATTATTGATCTATTATACATCTTTTTTAATATGAGTATTTATGATAAAAAATCATTAAGAACATGAATATAATCTATTTGCGCTAGCGGAAATATTTTTAATAAATATAATAATACTTAAATATTGTTTTTATATATAAATATATAATGATTAATAATATTATTTTTTGGACATTAATTAGTATTCCAACAGGAAATCTAATAAATATATTTATAAATCATGTATATTTTATCTTATATAAAAACAATATTTCAAATGTTTCAAAATATGTAATAATAACAAGCATAATATTTTTTGGATTTTTAAAAGGTTATACTGGAAATGATTTAGTTACAAATATTTATAAGAATTTATTATGAGAAATCATAAAAAGATAGAATCATTTAATGGTGTTCATAAAATGGTTTTTTAATAAATAGATATGAGAGTGTTATTCTTCTGTCAGTAAATATATCTTTAGAAATCTGAATCATCCTCAGATTTCCATTTTTTTTTTTCTTCTAAAACGGCATTTGCTATTTTTGCATCTAAAATTGCATATTTTAATGTTATTCGTGAATTTAATGTTTCACGAAGAACTTTTTCTATTAGTTGCGAAATTTGTTCCTCTCGTGAACCATAGAAAGTACATTTATATTTTTGTTGATAAAATAATATGGAATCATCAGAAGATATTTTACTTTCAATTTCAAATTCATTATTAGGAATAATAGATCTAAGTTGTGTTGTTAACATCCTAATTTGTCTTTCTTGACCAGGGGCACCATTATGCGTTATTCGTAGTAATCTCATTTTATTATATATATTAAATACTATAAAAAAAATATTTATTGTATATATATTCATCCATCATTATTTTTTATCATCAAGTATTTTTAAAAGAAGCAAAAAAAACAATTAAATGAATTAATCATAAAATGGTTAATTCATTTAATTGTTAATTCATAAAATTGTTCTTTGATAAAATGGTCTTTCATAAAAATAGTTAATCATAAAATGTACAAAGAGTACAGTGTGGCGAGCATGAAATTGCGCAATTTCATAACCCCTATCAAATGTAAAAAAGTAGACTATAATAGATCACATAAGTTATCAAGAATTATAAAGAACATATAAATGGACAATGATCTAAATAAAATTTTTTAATTTGGCCAGTTTTATTTACTCAAATATGATCATATCCTATTATTAAGTAGGGGGTTATGAAATTGCGCAATTTATGTTAACTACATGGGGTTTAATCATATAATTGTACACTATTATGATTTTTACGAATATGATTGGATTTGTTAGTGAAAATATTTCTACAAAATTCAAGACATTTATTAAGTAAATGTCTTGAAATGTCTTGAATTTTTTGAACTGTCTCAAGAGTAAAAAATTGAAGATATTTTGTTATCTTGGATCCATTTATCTGTCATATATTGAAAACTTTTACGATGTCTCACAATGAACTGGTCACTGTACGCGACGAGCTATCCGCGTGGAACTTAGATCAAGAAGACGAAACAAGGATTCGAGCGCAATTACAGAGTCGTGATCCGAATCCGGATCCTGTTCGAATCATTCCGGGACACTTTTTTATGAAGTTAACTGTTCCCGAAGAGATCGCCTGGGCAAACAGGCAGGCGGAGATGGATAAGATTCCAAATGGGAGACTTAGGACATGTGTCTCTGAGTTTTTTCTCCATGGATCTTGGTGGCGTCACCTTTGTGGAAAGGAGGGCAAAGAATTGGAGGTCGCATTTTTGGAGCGGGAGGCAGAGGAGAAGGAGGCCGCAGAACATCATGCCAGAGGTTGTGTCTGTTTACCACGAAGTGAAGGCCACTGGTTCTGTCGCTGTGGAGCCATGGATTAACAGCTTGAATTTTTTGAACTGAATCCTTGGAAGAGTAAGTGTTTATTGTAGATTTGAAAGCTAAATCAAACACTGAGTTATTTATAACTCAGTGTTTGATTTTGATTTCACCGCAAATATTTATCATAAAATAAATATAATTTATCGTGTATATATTTATATAAATGTATAAACAAAATTATTTAAAATACAAAAACAAATATTTAGAATTAAAAAATCAAATTTATGATGGTGTTGGTGGTGGTTTAGATGATAATGTTCCTAAATATTTTATTGAAATCACTTTTAAAGCTATTCAGTACAATTATGATGGAACAACAAAAGAAATTACCATTAAAAAGTCTTATTTTATTCCATCTATATTTAAGCCAGAACATCATACACAACTTGAAGATTTAATCATCCAGGCTAGTAAAAGTGGTTTAATAAATAGTAAACTTAGACAAATGGACATACATAGTAGTCCTACTCATGGGCTTGTCAATGAAGGAAAAGATAATTTTATGGTAACTAATATAAAATTCGCACGTTATACAACTAATGATACTAGTCTTGAATCAATTGATTCTATAGAAATTCTCCTGACTGATTTTAATTCTAAAGATTATTGTGTAATTATATTAGAATTTTATGATGGTGATAAAAAAATGAATATATTACATCCATTTCCAAATGATATGCGTAAATATGGTACTGATTCATATTTAGTTTCACAATATAAGGAACTTTATCCAAAATTAGTCATTTCGAAGGTATCTTTTAATGATATTAATTCAATTCTAACTGATAGTAAAAAAAGTCGTTTTTTAAGATATTGGACACCTTCACAATTGAGAATCAAACCTATTCCAACTACACAAGAGTTACGAATTACAGAACTAGAATCAAAAATGACTAAACTAGAAGCAATAATTTATACTATGCAAGAAAAAATATCTGAAATGCAATCAAAATAATTGTCTCTAAAATATTAAAAATAGTTAATCACAAAAAATAGTTAATCATTTAATGGTTAGTTAATAAAAAATATGTACTTAAATATGATCATATCCTATTATTAAGTAGGGCTATGATTTTGTGTTGTTTAGATTTTTTTGAGTATCAATAATGGTATTTAAAAATTGAAAATTTTTTTTTATCTTGGGTCATTTAATTCTTCTATATTAACTAACTATCCATCAGCGATTAGCTATGTCGTACTCAGGCAACTACTACGCGTCGACGGGGTACATGCACAACTTGGCGTACGGAGGACACTCAGACGGTTCGTCGCCATATTCGTCGCCATATTCGTCGCCAACACCGTCGGCGTATTCGTCACCGAAGCCGGCACCGTCGGCGTATTCGTCGCCAACACCGTCCAACGGAGGGCGCTCGGGAAGTTCGTCGGCTTATTCGTCGCCAAAGCCGGCACCAGCTCAGGGGTGTGACAGGTCGAGCTCTTCGGGCCCGCACAACTGGAGCTACATCGGACAGACCAGTGGCGGTCAAGTGAGGAAGTATTGCAACAACTGCAAGGTGGTGAAGTACCCTGAGTGAGCAGTGCCTAGTGCGGAGCGATCGGGTGTCACAGTAGTGAGCAGATCGTAGTGCGGTCATGAACTACATCTAGATAGGCGTGAGGATGCAGTTTGCGGAGTGTGATTGGTTTCCGGAGTATGAGATCGTACCAAAGTAGCATAACCTGAACGGCACGAAAATGTAGTTTGGGTGGTGTGAAGAGGTAGCGAAGAAGGGAGCCAAGAGAACATCAAAAAACCCAAATAAAAAAATCGTCACAAATGAAAACGACAAAACCAAAAAAAAAGACGAACCAAAAACTTTTGTTGTCTTTTTTATCTAAAATCTCTACAGTAAAATAGATATTTTATAATCTTTTAGGAAATAAAATGGTATAGCTAAAGATGATAAATAGATGTTTAAAAATAGATGTTTAAAAATAGATGTTTAAAAATAGATGTTTAAAAATAGATGTTTAAAAATGGTAGGGCGAAATTTATTCGAGCTCTGTAATTATATAGTTAATCATAAAAATAGTAATTCCATAAAAATAGTAAATCATAAAATGGTTTTTTTATAAGAAGATAAACCATAAAATGGTTGGTGCAAGTTTACCTGCACCTATATATATTGATTTAGCATTATTAATCCGTCATAAAAATGGTAATTCCATAAAAAGATGAAAAAGATCATGTGATATAAATGATAGATATAATGGTGAGTAATGAATCTAATAATTTAAGACAAATAATGTAACTTTTTATTATGATGAATGATATAGATTTTGCATGCAATTATTTGTAACATTAAATAAAAAATTTACCGGTTAGCTTATTATATTTTATCTATATATTATGCGTACGCCCTCGATTTGATCTTCAGGATATAAGTTCCGATTAATATAATAATTAATCATCGTTAAAAGGTAGCATAATATTCAAAGTTTACCCATTGCAGAAAGTAGTTTTAGTTCGAATAAATTTTATATTCTTTTGTATTACTATCTGTTTTTTTGTCCATTACCAGATGAATACTCTTTGTATACAGTTGTTGGATCTAAATAATAATCCCAACGACTTACTTTTGCCAAAATAATATCTCCATTTTCTCCAATAAAATTTCCAAATTTAATAGAACCGGATTGGCTGGTTAATTTTTGATATATTATTGTTGACCCAACTAATTTTCCATCTAAATAACAATCGAAAGAAGTAGTATCAACTGCAACTACTACATATACCCATTTTTGAATAGGGAAATTTTTGGTTATAACTATATTTTGTTCTTTATCATTAATATTTAAAACCGCAGTAAGTACATGTGAATTACTCATCTCTCCTAATACTAGTGAAAATATTGGTAAATTAGTTGTATCTATATATGTTATAATTTTATTATTTTGAAAACTATTTACATATATCCAAGTACCAAATGAATATAACATAGACGCTGTACCTTTGATCTTACTAAAAGATATATCTTCTGGATTATCTTTTAAATTAATATTTGTTGCCACTACTGGTGTATTAAAACAGTTACCCATTTTTATAATATATACACCTATAATAAAAATAATAATAGTAGAGAATACAAGACAATAAAAAGTTATCCATTGTAAAAAATATACAAAATGATAGATCCATAAAAAGATTAAACCATATAAATAGTGGGCGAGATTTATTCGTCAAAAAGATCTAAATAATCTATAAATATGCAAAGCATATTTATGATTATTAGATCTTTTCAACTAGTTATTAAAATAATATAATATTATCAATAAATATATGATTCAATATGATCAACGAGTTGATCATATTGAATCATATATTTATTGATAATATTATATTATTTTAATTATCGAGCCCACCATAAAATGGTAGATCCAGAAAATAGTAATTCCATAAAAAGATAGAACCATAAAATGGTAATTCCATAAAAAGATAGAACCATAAAATGGTAATTCCATAAAAAGATAGAACCATAAAATGGTAATTCCATAAAAAGATAGATCCATAAAATGTAATTCATAAAATGGTTGGTGCAGGTAAACTTGCACCTACATATATTGATTTAACATTATTTGTTGTCATAAAAAGATAGATCCATAAAATGTAAATAATAAAATGGTGGGCGAGATTTATTCGAGCCCCGTAATTATATAGTAAATCATAAAAATAGTAATTCCATAAAAAAGTTAATCATAAAAATAGTTAATTCATAAAAAGATAGATTCATAAAAAGTTAATCATAAAAATAGTTAATCATAAAAATAGTTAATCATAAAAAGAATAAATCATAAGAATAAATCATAAAATGGTCTTTCATAAAATGGTCTTTCATAAAATGGTTCTCGCATAAAATGGTAATATCATAAAAAGATAGATCCATTAGATGGTTAATCATAAAAAGATAGATCCATTAGATGGTTAATCATAAAAAGATAGATCCATTAGATGGTTAATCATAAAAAGATAGATCCATTAGATGGTTAATCATAAAATGGTTAATCATAAAATGGTTAATCATAAAATGGTAGGGCGAGATTTATTCGAGCCCCATTATAAAATGGTTAATCACAAAAATAGTAAATCACAAAAATAGTAAATCATAAAAATAGTTAATTCATAAAAAGATAGATCCACTAAAATGGTCTTTCATAAAATGTAATTCATAAAATGGCTAATTCATAAAATAGTAATTCCATAAAAAGATAGATAATTAAATGGTAAATCCATAAAATGGTAATTCCATAAAATGGTAATTCATAAAATAGTAATTCATAAAATGGTTATTTCATAAAATGGTTTGTTCATAAAAATATTATTAACAGAAAAACTACAAAATAAAAATGTATTTTTAATTGAAATAAAAAATAAACTGGTAAAATCAATCAATACATTTTTAAATATATTAGAACCACAAATAATAGAATAATAAAGTTTTTGTTTAACAAAGAGAATATCAATTAATTTTATTTAAACAAATGAAAAGTAAATTTATGATGCTATTATTTGTAACATTAATTAAAAAAATTTCCAGGACATCTCGAAGAGATGTTAGGTTAGCAAGATGATAAATATATAAATATAATAAATTATACATCATTGAAAATGATGTATAATTTATTATATTTATATATTTATCATCTTAGCTATACAATCATAAAAAACTTACACCCCTAAGTCAAAATTAATATAATAAAAATAATCTTGACTTAGGGGTGTAAGTTTTTTATGATTAGTAAAAATATAATAGTCAAATAAACAGTTCATAATTAGAATCAATAGTAAAAGAATAATAAGATATATTTTGTTGATTTTCTTTATTGCCAATAGTTTTTTTTTTCGAAATCATTTTAAGACCATAATTAGAAATGATTGTATTAATTGTTCCCATGAAACTTTTTACACTATAATTATTCTCGTTATTTTTTTCGCCAGCAATACTACTTTTACTCAATCCGAATAATAATTTCTTATTTTTATCAAACCACTTAGTTTCTAATATATTATTCATAATTTTTTCCATATCTTCTTTAGTTAATAATTTTTTATTAGTATCTTTGATGATTTCTAAATTATAACTAAATTTAGATAATAGATTTAATAATATATGTTTTTTTTCAAGTTGTTTTATATTAGAATAATTTAATAAGTAACCTTTATCAACAGAAATCAATTTAGTTTCATTGCCATTAAATAGATATTTTATATTAGAAACAACATGAAGTTTTCTATAATATTTAGACATAAATGCTTCATCAATTGTGTTAGTGTTAAATGTTTTCATATAAATGAATTTTTCCATTTGCATTTTTTCTAAACGAGTTAAAGTAGAATTATTTTGTTTTTTTAGTAAATCATTAAACAAATCCTGATTAATATTATCAGCATTGATTATTTCAGTATAAGTTAAATTAGTTTTTTCAGAATTATCAGAATTATCAGAATTAATAGTTTCCTCAGAATTTTCAGAATTAATAGTTTCCTCATAATAAAGTTCATATGTATGATATTTTTCTTTTATTAATTTAAGTAAAATAAAAATAAAATAATTTTTGTGTTTGTTGTGTTCTTCTAATAGATTATAAATGATAATATCATTAAAAGGTATATTTTGATTTTCAAAAATAGCTTTATTAGTAATAGTATCAATAATGATTCTCTTATTACAATGATTTTTATACAATGTGTTAAAATAATATTTAATATCTGTTTGAGTAAAAGGATAAGCGTTTTCATAAAAAGGTAATTCATTAAGATAAACATTAATATTAGTATCTTTTAATTTTCTAATTCTAGCACACATTTGAAGGAAACCTCTTTGAGAAGTAGATCTATCACTTAAAACACAAAACATATTATTAAAATGTTCAACATTAAAATCAATGCCAGCTTCGATAGTAGGACTATAAATAACAATATCAAATTGTGTCCAATAATTATTAACATCAATAAGATTATTTAATAATTCATCATCAGTTTTAGAAGTATGTATACAAACTTTATATTTATCCTTGAATAAATTATAATATTTATCACAAAAAGCGGAAGTCATACTAACAATAACAATTTTTTTATTATTATCGAGACAATCATAAATTAGTTTATCAAAAGACTTATCTAATTTATGAAAAAAGTATTTTTTAGGAGATTTAGGGAAAGTATTAATAATATAATTGAAATCGCCAAAATTCTTAACATATTGAAAGGTTCTATTATTTATATCTCCATCTAACATAATACATTTAGGTGAATTATAAACGATGCCTCTTAATAGGTCAAAAATATATTCTTTTTCTTTAAGTGTATGAGCATTAAAATGATTTAATATAGATTCGATTTCATCTAAAATAACGAGATTATATGTTAAAAAATCAGAGAAGAAATCATTAATTTTATTTAAAGAATCAATCTGACAAATAAGACGATCAGCATGAAATTTTCTATTAGTATATTTTTCAAAGCCATATTTAGAGAAAGCGCCATATAGATCATTAGTTAATGTTTTACGATAAGATACAAAAAGAATTCTTTTAGGATTATATTCATTAATAATTTTTTCTAATAATCTTGTTTTACCAGAGCCATATGGTGATTTTATTAAAAGTGATTTAATATTAGACTTATACCAAATATCAATATAGTCAGAAACAGGACAAGATTTATCAGATAATAATTTATTTGTATCTGATAATAAATATTCTTGATTAATTATAAGTTTATTAATATTATCATCAATAAATTCATCATTTTGATAAGAATATATTTTGTGAAATTCATTAGGATTATCTTTTTTTGCAAACCATTTAAGAGTACCAATAGAATATTTATTAAAAGCGTCATTAAAAGAATTCCATTTATATAAACAATCGTTATCAGTTGAAAATTTATTAGATATTTTAGACCATTCCAACCATAAATTAAAACTATTAGGATTAGAATATTTAAGAGACATTCCAATCTTAATCCAATCATTATAATCATCGGTTCTTTTAATATTAATTAAATTTAATATTTTACTAAGTTCATCTAAATTAAACTTATAATTGGTAGAGTTAATGGTATCGGTATAAATAGAATTGATAGATTTATTAGAATTATTAATCAGAATAGGTTCATAAGTAATATTATCAGATAGATTAAATGAAATAATAGGTAAATTTGAATCGATATTTAATAATAGAGAGTCCATAAAAATAGTAATATCATTAGAATAAATATAATTATAGGATTTAAAAAATGTGAGAGCATTATTTTTGCCATATTTAGAAGAATACAATATACGTAAACAACCATTTTTATAGACACTAGTATCAACAATATTATTATCAACTAAAAAGGATGGTGTATTTTCAATTAGTTTTTTGATGTGAAGTACATTTTGCATGATTAATTTGGGAAATATAATATGTAAACTATATTTAGTATTAGTGGATGCATTAAGAACAATAATTTGTTGAGAATAAAAATCCATATTAATATTATAAAGTGTATTTTTAATATAATCAATAATGGTATGATAAAAATCATCAAAAGATGAGAAGAGATTGGTTTGAAATTTAGCAATAGTATAATCGAAATCAAAGAAGAGTTTAATTGGTTTAGAATTAGTATAATGTTCATAATAATTAGAAGTTTTTTTATATTTAAGAATTTGAAATAATTTAAGATGTGTAGTAACATGATAACTTTGATGATTATTTTCAGTTAAATCATGTACAAATAAAAATAATTTATCATCGATATTATCATCGAGAAATTGTCTAGCTTTAAAAATTTTATTAAATGATGTATACAAAATAGTTTAATTATATAATAAAACTATAGTATATTTCCGAATATTTTACCGAAAAATAAATCGCAAATAAATATATTATAAGTTCAAATGAAAAGAAAAATATTTTGTCCTAATAAAAAACATTTAAAAAAAACAGATATATATAATATAAACAATACTATTTTAAAAATGGAAGATATAAGAACAAATGACAATAAAATAGAGAATGAAAATAATAATGAAATAGAGAATGAAATAGAGAATGAAATTAATAATGAAATTGGAAATATTATTGATAAACCAAAAAAAGTTATTTCTAGATTAAAACGCAATAATTTTCTGGAGGATAGAATGAGAATATCTCAACAGATATTAAATATTATTGGTATAACAGAAACAAAAAAATCTTTTTACAGTCATTTGATTGATGAAGACGCAAATATTCAATTATTAATTTATAATTTAGATGATGAAATTAAAAGAATATTTCAAACCTCTTCTTGGACTGCATATAAACCAGGATTTGAGAAATTAGAACGTAGATATTTATCAATAATAAAATCAGTACTTAAATCAACTGATGTACAATATACAAGTGCATCTTTAAAATTAAAATACAAAGGTTCAATAATTAATACAACAATATATACAATTCAAAATTAATTCGGATATATTTTCGGTAAAATATTCGGAAAAATATATAGTTTTAACATATACGTTAATATGTCAAAATCATCATATCATATATTATCTAAATTAAAAAATCAATATGATGCAAATTACGTCAAAACAATTAATATACCAGAGGTCCTAAGCGAACCAAATCATGGGTACTTTTATATTTTATACAATATAAGCTACTCCGCATTTCATTATGAAAATCCATTTAAGATCGGCAAAACAAAACGACCACAATCACGTTTAACTAATCATAGTTGTTCACAAATATTGAATTGTAATTATGTATATATTTCAAAACCATGTATCGATTACAATTGTGCAGACAGACTTCTTAAACAAAATCTCAGAAAATACAAAATAAATCGCGAATTGTATGATATTAAATTAGTCGATGCTATTGAAATTATTAATAGAATAGTAACGAACGTTAATTATCCATTAGATTTTAGAACAAATAATGATATGTCACAAATAGATCAATTATTAAATGATATTAATAAATCAGCCGATGGATAACATTATTTTATTTAAGTTATTATCTAAATTTCACCTAAATTTAGATAAAATATTTTTGAAAGAGCATATTATTCAAATAATAATTTTTTTAGCTAAAAAATCCCTTCCCCCTGATTAAAATGCCCAAAATATTGGGCAGTATGTATTTGTAATTATTTTGGGCTATACTCAGTTATAATTTTAGTAATAAAGTTAATATTATAGACGTATTATCTTATATAAAAAATATCTAAAAAGTATATAATAATAAGATAAAAATGTTTTTTCAATGTAATAGATGCCTGAAATATTTTGATACAAAATATCATTATAATAAACATTTGGGACGTAAAATATTATGTAAAGAGAATATTAATAAAAAGTTAGATGAAGATGTAATGGTAAATAATGAAGAAGATAGAACGGATAATTTATTATCCAAAATGGATAATAACGGAAATATTTTGGATAATAAATTATCCGTTTTGGATAATAATAATCAAATTCAATTTAATAATCCATTAAAATGTAAATTATGTGGAAATACATATAAATACTTATCTGGTTTATGTAAACATAAGAAGGAAAAACATCCAAATTATGATATTGATATACAAAATATTAATCATAATAAAAATGATAATTCAGAAATAGATAAATCTGAATTAGATAAATTTAAGGAGTTATTTATGACACAAATAAAAAAATTAGAAGAAAAGAATAAAGAATTAGATAATAAGAATAAACAATTAGAATTATTAGTTAATACATCTAAATCAAAAACAAAAAATATAACCAATAACAATACCAATAATAATACAACTAATAATGGGACAATTAATAATATCAATATTGTACAATTTGGTAGAGAAGATAGTAGTTTGTTAAACAAGGAAGAAATATCTAAAATATTATATGATAGAGGTGTAGATGGTTTATTAGCTAGTATAGAAGTATTCCACTTTAATAATCGTCTCCCTCAATATAAAAACATTAGATTAACAAATTTAAAATCAAAATATATTGATATTCATAATGGAACCAAATGGATAAAGGAAAATCAAGATAAAGTTCTTAATGATACATTAGAGAATCATACATATCATCTCCAGACAATATGTGATGACACGGGTAATTCCAAAAGAATAAAGAATTCAGTAAAGAATATAATAAATGATTATTCTGAAGTAAATAAATTAGATACCTCTTAATGTTAACATCTTATAAATATGCATAGCATATTTATAAGATGTTAAC
>Ga0214921_10001667_pt1 | contig 37341 bp, 8 predicted proteins | sample LL1505_MetaG_FD_177992 | JGI IMG/M metagenome (GOLD analysis project Ga0214921, IMG submission 177992) | Freshwater microbial communities from Lake Lanier, Atlanta, Georgia, United States - LL-1505 | ecosystem: Environmental > Aquatic > Freshwater > Lake | place: USA: Georgia | collected 2015-05-28
CGCCCGTGCTCGTGAGCGCGTCCTTGCCGAACCCGCCGATCACGAGGTCGTTGCCGCTGCCCACGTCGATCGTGTCGTTGCCACCGTTGTCGGTTGCGATGCTCGTCAGTTGTGTGATCGCGCCGCCGGTGAACGTCACCTCCGCTTGGTCGCCCGCAACGATGTTGGCACCATCGCCCGCGTCGATCGTGTCGCCTGCCGTACCGCCGAGCACGAGGTCGTTGCCGGTGCCGGTAGTAATGGAGTCAATACCGCCGACCGTGACGTCAGTCGCCTCGACCGAAGCCAACTTGCCGTCGGAGGCCAGCGTCACCTTGCCGTTGTCACCGAGGACGACGTTGTCGCCATTGCCGGCATCGACCGTGTCGCCGGCGTCGCCGGCGATCACCAGGTCGTTGCCTGTGCCGGTGGTGATCGAGTCGGCGCCACCCTGCAGATTGGTCGTTGTCTTGGCCTCGTCTGGCACGCCGGTCGGCGCCCAGAAGATCAGCCTGTCGGGCCGGGTCGCAGACGTGGCCGTCCACGTCACCTGGCCGCCGTCGCCGAGGACGAGGTTGTCGCCATCGCCCGCCTGGATCGTGTCGCCGGCCGTGCCGCCGATGACTACGTCGCTGCCGCCAGCTGTCGTGATCGCGTCGATGTCGCCAAGGTGATCATCAAGGCTCGCCGCCAGCGTCACTTCGCCGTTGGCGGCGAACTCCGCCTTGCCGCTGTCGCCGATGAAGAGATCGCTGCCACCCGTGCTCGTGAGCGCGTCCTTGCCGAACCCGCCGATCACAAGGTCGTTGCCCGTACCCACGTCGATCGTGTCATCGCCGCCGTTGTCGGTTGCGATACTTGTCAGTTGTGTAATCGCGCCGCCGGTGAACGTCACCTCTGCGTGGTCGCCCACGACGATGTTGGCACCATCGCCCGCGTCGATCGTGTCACCGGCCGTGCCGCCGATCACGAGGTCATTGCCCGTGCCAGTGGTGATCGAGTCGGCATCACCCACTGTGACGTCAGTCGCCTCGACCGAAGCCAGTTTGCCGTCGGCGGCCAGCGTCACCTTGCCGTTGTCACCAACGACGACGTTGTCGCCATTGCCGGCGTTGATCGTGTCGCCAGCGTCGCCGGAGAGGACCAGGTCGTTGCCGGTGCCCGTCGTGATCGAGTCGGCGCCACCCAGCAGATTGGTCGTTGTCTTGGCCTCGGCAGGCACGCCCGTCGGGGCCCAGAAGATCAGCCGGTCGGGCCGGGTCGCAGACGTGGCCGTCCACGTGACCTGGCCGCCGTCGCCGATCACGAGGTTGTCGCCATCGCCCGCCTGGATCGTGTCTCCGGCCGTGCCGCCAATGACTACGTCGCTGCCGCCGGCCGTGGTGATCGTGTCGATGTCGCCGAGATGATCGTCGAGGCTCGTCGCCAGCGTCACTTCGCCGTTGAGTGCGAACTGTGCCTTCCCGCTGTCGCCGATAAAGAGATCGTTGCCACCGGTGCTCGTGAGTGCGTCCTTGCCGAACCCGCCGATCACGATGTCGTTGCCCGTGCCCACGTCGATCGTGTCGTTGCCACCGTTGTCGGTCGCTATGCTCGCGACCTGCGTGATCGCACCGCCGGTGAATGCGACCTCAGCGTGGTCGCCTACCACGATGTTGGCACCATCGCCCGCGTCGATCGTGTCACTCGCCGTACCACCGATCACGAGGTCGTTGCCCGTCCCGGTCGTGATCGTGTCAGCGTTGCCGATCGTCAGGCTCTGCGTGGTCACGGAAACGAGCACGCCCGCGTCGGTCCACTCCAAAGTCCCCGCATCTCCGAGCACGATGTTGTCACCGGCGCCCGCTTGGATCGTGTCGCCGGTGGTCCCGCCAATCACGACGTCCTCGCCACCAGCCGTCGTGATCGTGTCGGCGTCGCCGGTCGCGTCGTCGATGGTCTCGAGTTTCACGAGGCGGCCAGTGGCAACGAACATCGCAGCGGCACTGTCACCGGCGACCACGTCGCGGCCGCCGGTGCTCGTGACCGTGTCCTTCCCAAACCCGCCGATCACGAGGTCGTTGCCTGTGCCGGCCGTGACCGCATCGTCGCCGCCCGCGTCGGTCGCGATGCTCGTGACCCCCACGAGCCGCCCCGCGGCGTCGTAGTCGAGCCGCCCGTGGTCGCCGACAGCGACGTTGTCGTCGGCACCCACGTCGATCGTGTCACCCGCGGCGCCGCCGATCGCAACGTCAACGCCCGTACCCGTCCTGATCGTGTCGACGTCGCCCGATGCGGTGTCGATCGTCTCGATCAGGATGCGCCGGCCCGCGGCATCGAACGTGGCCTGCCCGTGGTCGCCAAGCACGATGTCGTCACCAGCCCCGGTGTCGATGTCGTCGCCCGCGTCACCGCCGAACACGATGTCGGCGGCCGACACAGTCTTCACAGTGTCGGCGCCTCCCGTGCCTGGAGACGTGGTCGTGATCGTGCGGAGCTGGCCAGCGGCATCCCACTCCACTCGGCCGGCGTCGCCGAGCACCAGGAACACCGGTGTCGGACTGCTCGTCGGCTCCGAGCCCGAGATCGTGTCGCCGCCGGCGCCGCCCATCACGATGCTCGACGCGCCGGTCGCTGTGATCGAGTCCTTGCCGCCGATCGTGTCGTTCAGCGTCTGGACCACGCGGCCCGTCACGGCACCGGTTCCGTCGGTAGATACGACGAGTTTTCCTTCGTCGCCGAGTACGACGGCAGTGCCCGCACCGATGGCCACCGTGTCGTCGTCGGCACCGGCGATCACTGTGTTCGTGCCGTCGTCGAGCGTGATCTGGTCCTTGCCACCCAAGCCGGAGTTCATCGACTCGATCGACTTCACGCGGCCGGCATTCGGGCCGGTCGCGAAGAACTCTGCTTTCCCGTCGTCGCCGAGGATCGTGTTCTGGCCAGTCGTCGCCTTGATCACGTCGCCGCCCGCTCCACCGAGCACCGTGTTCGTGCCCGCGGTGAGCGTGATCGTGTCGGCGTCGCCGGAGGCATTCACGCCGTCCTTGTTCGACACGGAGAGCAGTACGCCCGTGTCGGAGAGCGTCAGGGTGCCGTCGTCGCCGAGCACCACGGCCTTGGCGTTCGCCGTCGTGCCGTTGACCGTGATCTCGTCGCTCTTCGCACCGCCGGCGATCACGTTGAAGCCGGGCCCGACCGTGATCTTCTCCTTGCCGCCCACCGCGTCGTTGAGTGTGCTCACGACGGTCTTGCCGTCGGACTGCACCTCGAGCTTGCCCTCGTCGCCCAGCACGTAGTTCGTACCGGCACCGATGGCCACCGTGTCGTCGTCGGCACCGGCGATCACTGTGTTCGTGCCGTCGTCGAGCGTGATCTGGTCCTTGCCGCCCAAGCCGGAGTTCATCGACTCGATCGACTTCACGCGGCCGGCATTCGGGCCGGTCGCGAAGAACTCCGCCTTCCCGTCGTCGCCGAGGATCGTGTTCTGGCCGTTGGTCGCCTTGATCACGTCGCCGCCCGCTCCGCCGATCACCGTGTTCGTGCCCGCGGTGAGCGTGATCGTGTCGGCGTCGCCGGAGGCATTCACGCCGTCCTTGTTCGACACGGAGAGCAGTACGCCCGTGTCGGAGAGCGTCAGGGTGCCGTCGTCGCCGAGCACCACGGCCTTGGCGTTCGCCGTCGTGCCGTTGACCGTGATCTCGTCGCTCTTCGCACCGCCGGCGATCACGTTGAAGCCGGGCCCGACCGTGATCTTCTCCTTGCCGCCCACCGCGTCGTTGAGTGTGCTCACGACGGTCTTGCCGTCGGACTGCACCTCGAGCTTGCCCTCGTCGCCCAGCACGTAGTTCGTACCGGCACCGATGGCCACCGTGTCGTCGTCGGCACCGGCGATCACTGTGTTCGTGCCGTCGTCGAGCGTGATCTGGTCCTTGCCGCCCAAGCCGGAGTTCATCGACTCGATCGACTTCACGCGGCCGGCATTCGGGCCGGTCGCGAAGAACTCCGCCTTCCCGTCGTCGCCGAGGATCGTGTTCTGGCCGTTGGTCGCCTTGATCACGTCGCCGCCCGCTCCGCCGATCACCGTGTTCGTGCCCGCGGTGAGCGTGATCGTGTCGGCGGCGCCGGAGGCGTAGTCGGTGCTCTCCGCCGAAAGCAGCACGCCGGCATTGGTGAGCACGAGCTTCCCGCTGTCGCCGAGCACGACTGCCCGGGCGCCGGCCGCCGTACCCTCGGCCGTGATGGAGTCGCCTGCGGCGCCGCCGATCACGACGTTCGCACCGCTGCCGATCTTGATCGTGTCGACCCCGCCGGCCGAGCCATTCGTCGTCGTGACTTCGGTCGTCCCCGCCTTTGGGCCGCTGGTGAAGACCTCGATCTTCCCCTCGTCGCCGAGCACGTAGTTCGTGCCGTCACCGGCCTCGATCGCGTCGGCACCCGCGCCGGCGATGACAACGTTCGTGCCACTCTCGAGCGTGATGATGTCGGCATCACCCACGCCCGACTCGGTCGTCTCTGCGAGGGCGAGCGTGCCGTCGCCGAAGAACGTCGCCCGGCCGGTGTCGGAGAGCACCGTGTTCGTGCCACCGCCGGCGGTGATCGTGTCGGCCCCGCGGCCGGTGATCACCGTGTTCACGCCGTCCTGCAGCTCGACCGTGTCGGCCTGGCCGTTCGTGTCGCCCACGAGGCCCGTGATCTCCTTCACCTTGCCCGACGCGTTGGAGAACGTGAACGAGCCGTTGTCGCCGAGCACGATGCCGACGCCTGCCGCACCGCCCACGGCCGGCAGCACCTTGACCGTGTCGGCCCCGCTGCCGCCGATCACCGCGTTGAAGCCGGCGCCCAGCGTGATCGTGTCGTTCGCCCCCGTGCCGGGCTCGATCGACTCCATCGTGGTCTCTGTCGCACCGACGGTGATCCGGCCGGCGTCGCCGATCACGTAGTTCGTGCCCGGGCCGAGCGCGATCTTCTCGGCGCCCGCACCGGCGATCACCCGATAGGTGCCGGCACCGAGCGTGAAGGTGTCGGCAGCGCCGACGGCCGGGTTCAGGCTCTCCGCGAGCGTGAGCGCACCTGTCGCGCCGAACGTCGCCTTGCCCTCGTCGCCGATGATCGTGTTCGTGCCGTCGCCGGCCTCGATCACGTCGGCCGCGCGGCCGCCGATGATCACCGCGGTGCCGCTGCCGGCCTTGATCGCATCGGCCCCGCCAGCCGTGCCGGTCGACTCGACCTTCGTCACGACCGAGCCCGTCAGCTCGACGACGCCCTCGTCGCCGAGGATGATCGCGGTGCCCGCGCCGTTGGTGAGCGTGTCGGCGCCCGTCCCGCCGATCAGGACGGCGAAGCCGCCGGAGTTGACCAGTTCGTCGTCGTCACCGGTGCCAGACTTGGAGGCCACCTTCGTCGGCACGAGCGTGATCGCGTCGAGCGTCACGTCCGCGTCGTCACCCACCAGGAACACGATCCCGCCGACGGCCGTCGTGAGACTCGAGTCGGATGAGTTGGTGATTGCGTCCTTGCCACCGAGGCCGACGACCACGAGCGTGCCCTTCACGATGGCGTCGCTTGTGACTGCGATCGTGTCGGCATAGGCCGTGGCCCGCACGTCGATGAGCTTGGCCTCGAGCCCGCCGGCGAGCGTGATCGTCGAGCCCCTCGTGTCGGCGTCGTCGTAGCCGCTGCGGACCTCGATGAAGGACTCGGCGGCCACGACCGATCCGGCTGCGAGGTTCACGTCGTCGCCCGCGTGGAGCACCACCTTGCCGTTCGTCGACCGCAACGAGCCGGTGGCCGTCACGGTGATGTCGTCATCGCCGCTCGCCGCGTTCTCGAGGGCCGTGATGAGGATGTCGGATTCCGCCGCGATGCTCGTCGAGATCTCGACCGGGCTGTGGGCCGTGAGCCGGACCTGGCCTCCCGACACGATCCCCTTCGGCCCGCCCGTGACTCCTCCGACGACGAGCTTGCCGGTGTTGTCGATGAACGTGCTGCCCGTGGTCGACGTGCCCTCGACGTTGGCGATCTTTGTCCGGATGGGATTGCTGGCGGTGCCAATGTCGGCCGAGGCGAACAGGTAGACCTGGCCCGACGTGATGTTGAACGTCGTCAGGTCGCTGCGGGCGTCGATGATCCTGCCGGCCAGGGCGCTCACGAAGGTTTTGACGTCGGTGCCGGTGGCGATCGTGTTGAGCCGCAGGTCGCCGACGATCTCGTTGATGTAGACGTTGAGCAGGCCCGCCGAGATCGTCACCCTGCCCAGGCCGGCATGGCTGCTGTCGATCTCGAGTTCCGCCCCGGCGCCGCCCACGCCTCCGGCGATCGCGTCGAGCGTGATCGAGTTGCCGGTCACGTCGGCGGCCACCGCCTCGGGCGCGGCATCGGCATCGAAAATGGACCCAGCTGCCCGGAGGACCACGTCGCCCGTCGCAGCCGCGACGTTCGCCACCCGCATGTCGCCCGCGACCTCGTGGACGAACACGCTCGTACCGGTCGCGGTGAGCGTGCCCGCCGTTCCCTGGTCGACGGCGAGCAGGTCGGCTGCCGTGCCGACCGTGCCTCCGCCGCCGGCCGTCAGCACGATACTCGCCGCCTTGACGTCGGTGAGGTCGGTGGCTGTCGCGTCGATGATGGAGCCGGCCCTGGTGACGAGCACCGCGTCGCCCTGCTGCGAGTAGATCGTGTCCACCCGCATGTCGCCGGCGTCCTCCGTCAGGAAGACGGTGTCGCCGGCCCGGGCGGTCAGCCAGCCCGAGATGCCGGCGTCGATCCGCAGCGGCAGGGCCTGTGTGCCGATGCCACCATCCGCAGCCTCGAGCGTGAGATTCGTGCCGCTCACGACCACCGTCGCGGCGCTTGCCGCCGCGCTCGTGATCTTCCCGGCCGTCTTCACGATGGCGTCGCCGCCGGCCTTGACCTGCTTGATTGCAAGGTCCGACTCCGAGCCGATGAACGCGGCCCCGGCCGCCGTCACGTCGAGTATTCCCGAGGCCGTGAGGTCGACGTCGTCGCGCTGGGCGACCTCGATCGCGTTCGGATTCGCGCCGGTCGCCAGCGGATCGAGGATCACGGGCGTGACGGTCACCGTGCGGGTCTCGACGATCGCCAGCGCCTTGCGCTCGAGAGTCAGCACGCGACCGGCGACGCTCGCGATCTTCCAGACGCTGCGGTCGGGCGTGGCGTTCGAGGTCCGCCCCTCGATGCGGATGTATTCGCCAGCAGCGAAGCCGTCGGTGGCCCAGGAGCCTGTCGCGCGGGTGAGCGTGTCACCGGCCGCGTTCCGGGCGAATGTGACGCTGCCCGTGAACTTCTGCCCGCTGATGTACGTCACATCGGCACGCTCGGCAGCGGCAAGGATCACCCGCTCGTCGGTCGTGAGCGCGCGGGACAGGTCGATCGTCACCGGACTCGAGGACGAGCCGACGACACCGCTGCCGCTCACGCCTGTCGCCGCGGTGGCGACGATCGTGACGTTCGTCCCCCGGATGTTGTCTTCTTCGATCGTGATCTGGGTGTCGGTCACCTCCTTGAGCAGCCCGCCGCCGACCATGTAGAGGAGTTCGTCCTCGGTCCAGACCTTGATGCCCGATCGCAGCGTGGACGCCTGGCCGGCCGAGAGCACGTATGTGAAGCCGGTGACGAACGACGCGGTGAGTTGACCGGCCGTGTAGCCGCCGCGGTCATACGCGGCGAACTCATCGTGCAGCGCGTGATATTGCTGCGTGCGGGAGTTCTCGAGCGTCGTGATCGCGGCGTCGATCTCCGTCGCCGACTTGCCCTGCGAGGCGTAGTAGGAGCGGTAGGCGGCCCGCTCCTCGGCCGTGAGGGTGATCCGTGAGTTCTCGTCATAGGTGGTCGGATCGGCCGTCGTATTCCGCCACTTCCAATACTGCTGGTAGTCGCGGGTTTTGGCCGCGGCGAAGTCGGCGAGCGTCTGGGCGACCTTGTCGTTGGCACCAGTGCCCGCGGTGAGTTGCAGGCTCGACCAGACGGTGTTCAGCAACTGCTCGCGGGTCCGCTCGTCGCGGCTCTCGACACGATTGGCATCGACGAGAGAGCCGGCATCTACGGTGAGCGACACCGCCCCGTTTGTCGAATAGATCCTGCGGGCCGCGAGGTTGCCCGACGTCTCTCTGAGGAAGATGCCACCGGTGGCCGAGACGTCGACGACGTGCGTGCCCTGGCTGCCCTGGTCGATCGGCAGGGCCGCGCCAGACGCCCCCACGCCCCCGGCCGCGACGGTGAGCGAGATCGAGCCGCCCTTGACCGCTGCCGTGGCGGTGGCGCCGCTCGCCCGCGACATCCCGGTGCGGGCGGAGAGCGTCACCGTCCCGCGCCAGGTCGATTCAACCGTGTCGATGGGCAGGCCGCCGCTCATCTCGGCGATCGAGATCGCCCCGGCGGCAACCGCCTTGAGACCGGTGCCCGCCGTGTCGTCGACGTTCGTGACGAGACCAACGATCGCGCCGTGCGTTGCCGAGAGCACGATCGACTTGCCGCCGACGCTGGCGTCGGGATTCGTCTGCACGATGCCGGTCCTGGCCGTGAGGGTGGTCGTGCCCGTGGGATTCAGGATCGAGCCGCCCACGAGGATGCGGCCGCCTCCGCTCGACGTGACCGATACACTCGCCGCGTCGCTACCGATGAAGTCGATCTCCACCGACTGGTCGGCCCGGAACGTGTGGGTGGCGACGGTCTCCTGCTTCTTTTCCTCCGTCCACTTCTGGTAGTAGGTCTTCGAGCCATACCAGGTCGATGTGCTCCACTTGTCAACGAGGTACTTCTTGGGCGTCTCGATGTTCTGTGTGGTCGTGCCATATGCGTAGGCATCCAGGTGATCGGCGTCGCCTGCCTTCGACGTGTAGTAGTAGGTGCCCTCGGGCATCAGTCTCGGCTGCGAGATGACCTCGGTCGTCGGGCCGCTGTAGATGTTGTCGGGGTCGGCGGACAAAGCGTCGATACCTGCCCAGCTGGAACTGGCGTAGGTGGTGGTGGTGCGTGTGGCCGTCTGCATGCCCACTGAGAAGCCGTAGCGCCAGCCGGCCGCCGGTGAGTAGGTGCCATCGGTCGGCGTCAGCGCCCCGGGCGTCGTGCGGCTGTAGAGCGTGGCGAGCGGCACCTGCACCCACTTCTCGATGTCGCGGTAATCCTGGGCTCCGAGATTCTGTGTGGCGGCGGTGCCGACGTACTTGTAGACGGCTCCCGGCGTGCCGCCACCGCCGTAGCCCGCAGCCAGCCGCACCGTGGTCGAGTCCTTGACCACCGCCTGCGTGCCGCTCGCGGTGGTGTAGGTGGAGGTCGCTTGGGCCTTCGCCTTGTCGGCGAGCAACAGCGTGCCGCTGCCCCGCTTGGAGACGTCGATCCGCTCGATCGCGATGTCGCGAGTCGTCTGGTTGGCGACGGAAACCGTCGCGTAGCCGTCGAGCACCTTGATCTTCCCGCCGCCTGTGGAGAGCAGCTTTCCCGTCAGCTGCACGTTGCCGCCGCTCGACCGCACTTCGCGGACGACGATCCTGTTGTCCACGCGGTCGTACAACACGCTGAAGTCCGTGGTGCTCACCGAAAGCCGGGTGAGCCGCTCTCCGGCCCGCGCCCGGATTCGGGCGATCTCCGCGTCAACCGACGCGGGAATCGTCAGCGTGTAGGCATCCTTGCCGCTTTGGATGAGCCCGTTGAGGTTGATGTACTCGGCGTCGATCGTGATCGTGTCTGCGAGCACGTTGGGCGTCGACGGCGTTTTGCTGAGCGCGGCGAGTGCCTTCGTCTCGTCGTACAGCGTGATGCCGTCGCCCAGCGACTTGAGTTGCCCGTAGGGGTCTCCAGCGACGCCGAAGACGGAAACACCCTGCACCAGCACCGAGTCACCGGCGACGATCGACACTGAGCCCGAGCGGATGCTGCCCTTGATGACGGTGCTGCCCTTGGAATTCAGGTCGACCTTGCCGCTGTAGTTGGTGATATCGCCGGTGACGACGACGTCGGGGCTGACGTAGGTGCCCGAGCCCGTCCACGTGTCGCCGTCGAAGGTGTTGGTGAGCGTGATCGCCGGGCCTTCCGCGCCGAACGTGGCAGCCGTCGAAGGGGAGAGCTTCGTGAAGCCGGCGGTGCCGAGCCCCGAGACGTTGACCTTGGTGACCGCGGCGTTGTCGAGGATCGAATCACCGTTGAGGAAGACGCCGCCGATCTGCTCAGGGATCGTGAGGCCCGCGATGACGAGTTGGGCCGGCGTGTGATTCACGATCGTGATCCGGGCGTCTCGCGGAGCCTCGACCGTGCCCGTTCCGACCAGCGCGTCGGCCCGCACGTCGATGACGCCGGCCTGGGCCGTGGCCTGGCCGACCGTCACCGTCATGACGTACTTCTCGGTCGGAACGACGACGGGGGCGCCGTTGAGTTGCTGCACGGTGGCCAGACCCTGGCTCACCAGTTCCGCCGAGATTCGGAAGATCTCGGAGTCGTAGAACGCCACCATGGTGGGGTTTGTGCCGGCGTACAGAAGTTTTTTCTCCTCGGCATTCCTCAGTTGTTGAACGAGGACCGACTGGAGCTTCTCCTGCCCCTGGGTGATCGTGAATCCCGACGCATTGTCGATCTGCGTCACGACGCCCGTCTTCGCATCCCAGCCGGAGGGATTTCCGGATAGCGGCTTCGTGCCCAACACGAGCTCGCGGATCCGCTTGGTGCCGGTTTGCAGCGTGCCGTTCACCGTGACGATGCCTGTGGCTTCCACGTGCACGTCGCCGCCGACCTGCTCGGAGCCCCCCAGGGCCGAGTTGATGGCCGACGACGCGGCCGATGCCCAGTTGACCGCCTTCGACCTGCTCTCCATCGTGCCGAATCCGAGCCGCTCGGCATGGAGCTTGATGTCCTTCGCCGACGTGACGACCGCGCCGGCCGACACGATGATCCGGTTGTCAGACACGAGCTCGGCGTCGGAGTCGACCTTGTCGACCGGGATCGCGCTGCCCGCGAACGTGTCGGTGCGGGACGAGAGCGAGTAGGCATCGCGGTTGAAGTTCGTGTCGGTGCCGGTCGAGATGAGCACGTCGCCCATGGCATTCACCGTCGCGCCACCGCCGATCGTCACCAGGTTCACCGGCCGGATCTCGGACCGCGACGAGGCGATCGCCACCGTCACCGCGCCGTAGGTCTCGGCGTTGGTCGCGGTGCTCACGGAGCCACCGCCACGGGCCGACATGGCGATGACGCCGGGGCTCGTGAGGCTGGCGCCCGAGCCGATCGCCACGGTGGCTTTGTCGTCGAGCGTCTTCACCACCGACTCGGCCTGTGCCCCACTGAGCGCGCCGCCGGTCGCGAAGGTGACTTTGTCGACGGCCTCGATCCGGTTGTCCGCCCGCAGGGCGAACTCGCCCGCGCTCGCCTCGGTTCCCGTCACCTGGAGCAGCGCACTCGTACCGACATCGACCTTCGTGTCGAACGACACGGTCGTGACACTCGAGGCGCTCGCACCCGACACGAGGCCGCCCGTGGTGCCGCTGATGTTGTCCGTTCCGAGGTCGGGCTTGTCGACGCGGTGGTAAGCATCGACCACGATCGACGCGGCCCTCACTTCTGCGTTGGCCCCGAACCCCGCCGTCACTGCGCCAGAGACCGCGTTGGCCACCTCCGCACCCGCCCCGGCGAGCAGGCCGCCGCTGATCGCCCGCACGCGACCGTTCACCGTGGTCGTCGACGCGGCGTCGACCGCGATGCCTCCGGAGAGCGTCGCCTTCGCCCCGCTGCCGACCATCGCCGTCACACCGCCGGTCTGTGCGGTGGCCGCCGTGGCCGAGGCGCCGGCCGCCACACCACCACCACCGGCGAAGTTGTCGGCGAACTGGTCATGATCGCGCGTCGCGGAGATGGAGAGCGAGCCTCCGGTGACCGTCGCGTTTGCACCGACGGTCGCGGCCACCGTCGCCGACGAGGTCGACTTGGCGTAGCTCACGCCAATCGCCACCGCACCCGCGGCGATGCTGTCGGCCTCGGCTGTATGCCGCGCCGAACTCTCCGCCGACACCGTGGTCGCGCCGGCCACGGTGAGGCTCGCCCCGGCGGCGATTCCGGCCGCAACGGAGCCGCCGTGCGTGACGACCGTGCGGGTGGCGTCGATGCCGATGAGCAAGCCGCCCGAGGCGCCCGTCGACCTCGCGGCGGCGGTTGCGGCGGATGCCGGCTGCGCCGACGTGGCCGCCACATCGAGAGTCGCGGCCTTGATCGTGCCGCCGGCCGTCGCCGAGACGACCGGCGTGACGTCGATCGTCGACTTCGACACGCCCACCGCCCCCGTCGAGCCCGCATTGAATCCGTAGGCCAGCGCCTGCCCCTTCGGGGTGACGGTGGCCCTCACGTCGACGTCGTCGGCCGTGACCGTGGAGGATGAAATCGAGGCGTCGACCGTGGGATTGATCGTCACTGCGGCGACGGAACCGCCCGCCGCCAGCGCGATCGCCCCGGCGGCCGCGGTCACCGAGCCCACTGTCGTCGACGCCGTCGGCACGACCGTGGCCGTCACGGCCACGTCGCCGGGGAGGGTGAGCGTCGACCCGGTCACCGTGGCCCGGGTGTCGGTGGTGATCGTGTTGGTCGACTCGGCGCCGCCGCCAGCTGCCGCATAGGACATCGCACCGGTCGCCGCTGCCACCGAAGCGGCAGTGGAGTGAGCCGTGATGGTCGCAACCTCATCGGCCTTCACCTCGAGCAGCGACGCCTTCGTCACCTGGGCGTTGCCGGCCACTCCGGCCGCGACCCGCGAGTCGATCGTGTTGCGGGCGATGGAGACGCCCACCGAGACGGCGATGGCTCCGCCGATCGGCGAGAAGGATGCGGCGCCGCTCACCGCGGCCGCAAGGGCCTCGGCCGAGATCGTGGCCGTATTGGAGGCTGCGATCGAGACCACGTCGCCGGCGGCGACCGTGCCGCCCGAGACGGTGGCCGCGATGTCGGTGAAAATCGAGTTGCGTGCGTCGGAGCCTGCCCCCGCCGCCGCGCCCGCGGCAAAGCCCGCGACGGCGAGGGCGGCCGATGCGGCCTTGACCCTGGCCGTGATGGCGGCCACATCGGTCGCCGTCAGCGACACGTCGTCCGCGGCCGTGAGCTGCGAGCCCGTCGCGGAAGCCTTCACCTCCGCACGGGCACCGCTCGTACCGATCGTGTTCGTGGCCAGCGAGGCGCCGATCGCGGCGGCGCCGGCGGCGAGGCCGGCACCCGAAAGGGCGGCGGCACCGGAGTCGATCACGGCGTCGATCGTGCCGGCGAACGATGCGGCGACCTTCACGTCGGCGGCGCTCATGACGGTGCTGCCGGAGATCGTCGCCTTCACGCTCGGCTGGATCGTGTTGTTCGCCTCGGCGCCGGCACCGCTGAGCGAGATGCTGCCGAACCCAGCGCCGCTGGCCGAGACGGCCGCGGCCATCGCCGTTGCGTTGATCGTGGCCTTCGACGCGGCTGAAACCTGCACATCGCCCGTGTTTGTCAAGACATCCGCGGCATTCCTGATGCCACTGGTGACGACGGTATTGATCGTGTTCTTCGCAAGACCGACACCGATCGACACCGCACCTCCGACGACACCAGACAGTGACGCGGCGAGTGAAGCAGCGCCGGTCCAGGTGGTGATGGTGGAGGAGTCCTGGGCGTTGAGCGCGATGCTGGCGGCGCGGATGCCAGCTGCGCCGCTGCCATCGATGCTCGCGTCGATGGCCACGCCCACCGTGTTGACGCTGCTCGCGCCGGCGCCGCTGGCGGCCACACCGATCACCCCGGCGGCGGCAATCGCGGCCGAGCCGGCCACCACGACCGAATCGATCGTCTGCCCTCCCACGGCGTCGAGCGAAATCGCCCCCGAGGAGCGGACGCTCGTCGCGGTCAGGTTGGCCCGCACGGCACCGCCGATCACGTTCGCGGCGTCGGCCGCGCCGATCGAAGCGCCGACTCCTGCGGCCCCGCTCGCGGCTGCGAGCGATGTGGCCAGCACCATGGCGTTGATCGCCGAGTCGCTGCGGGCGTCGATGTCGACGTTACCCACCTGGCTCGCCGCCGTGCCCAGCCGGCTGTTTGCGGCGTAGGCGTTGGCCTTCGAAAGCACGACATTCTTCGCGAACGCGCCCGCACCGGCGAGAGCCACGCCCACCAGGCCCGACCCGGCAGCCAGCGAGGCCGCCGACGAGACCGCGTTGATCGTGTTGCGGCTCGCTTCGAGCTTCGTTCCGTCGTTCGACAACTGCAGCGTGAAGCTCGTGCCGTCCGGCGCGACGAGCGTCCACCGCCGGCCCTCCGTGACAGTCGTGAGCCGTAGTTTGCTGTTGCTCGTGTCTGGCGCGAGCGCGACGCCACGGGCGACGAGCGCGGCACGGACCGCACTCAGAATGGCCTGATCGCCCGTCGCATCGGCAGCCGCGCCGCTGCCGGCTTCCTCCCGGGCGGCGTCGTCGAGGTTTGCCGCAGTGATCAGGCCGCCGATGTCCAGGTTGGGCCCACCGTCGCCCTGCGCTTCAGCCCGGATCGTGATCGTGCCGCCGGAAGTGAACACGCCCTCGTCGGCGTTGGCGATGAAGGCCGAGACGTCGTTGGACACCTCGTTGAACGCCACGGAGATGCCGATCGCCGCTCCGGCGCCGATGCCGCCACCCACGCCGGCGGCAAGCGATGCCGCGGCGGCCACGGCGTTGATCGTCGACGAGTCGACCGAGCGAATCGTCACCGAGCCGGCGGTGATGCCGTCGGTGGCCGGGTTCGCCCCGTCTCCATCGATGCCCGCCGTCACCAACGAGGCAATCCGGTTTTCGGCATGGACTCCGGCACCGCCCACGCCCACGCCGGCTCCGCCGCCACCGGCCACCGCCATCGATCCGGCAAAGACGAGCGAGTCGATGGCCTGATCGGCCTTCGCGTCGAGCGTGACGCCGCCGGCCGACTGGATGCTCGAATTCAACACCTCGGCCTGGATCTCGACCGGCAGGCTCAGAAGACTCACATGCTTCCAGAGCCGGTTGTCGGAGAAGTCCTCGGTTGACAGGTCGATTGGCTGGTTGCCGTTCTGGTTCGGATTGCCATCGACCACCGTCGCGCCGAGATATTCGAACACTTCGCCCGCCATCGGCCCGGAGGCGATCCGCACCTTCTTGCCGGTGTCGAGCCGTGACGGCGTGTCGTGCGAGGAAAAGTCGGCCGTGATCGGGGTGCCGGTCGGATTCCAGCCGATGAAGTTGCGGGCCACGGCAATCCCGATCCCGACGGCAACTCCGCCGCCCCCGCCAGCGGCACCGGAGGCTGCCACGGCGCCCACCGTCGCATCGATCGTCGCCGCGCTCTTGGCGGTGACCGTCACCGATCCCACCTTGTTGGCCGCGGTGCCGACACCGCTGTTCTCGATGAAGGCGTTGGTCTTGGTGAGGATGACGTTGGTCGACTCGGCGCCACCACCGGCCACGGCGACGCCACCGCTGCCTCCCAGGCCCAGCGACACCGCGGCGGCCACCGACGTCGCCCGGATCGACGAGTCATCCTGCGCCGCGACGACCACCGCACCGCCGGCCCTGACGTCGTCGGCATTCCGGATGACCGCCGTGGTCTCCGTGGCAATCGTGTTGTGGGCGAGCGAGACACCCACGGAGATCGCCGCTCCCACTGCCCCGCCAATTCCCACCGCCACCGCCACCGCCCCCGCATCCGTGAGGATCTTGGACGAGTCGGTCGCCGTCACCGCGATCGACTGCGCGGAGATCCCCGCACCGTCGCCGTCGATGGCTGCCGACAGTGACTGGCCGATCCGGTTCACCGACGATACGCCCGCGCCACTCGCCGCGAGGCCCGCAACACCCCCTCCGGCGATCGCGGCAGACCCGGCGAGCACGAGCGAATCGATCCGCTGGGCCGACTCGGCCACAAGTGCGAGGCTTCCCGTGGTGGTGATGCGGCTATTCAGCGATCTGGCGAACACGCCGACATCGGCGACGCGGCTGCCGTTCTGGTCATAGCCGATGAAGTTGCGGGAGATCGCCGCACCGATCGAGACGCCGGCACCAGCCGCGCCACCACCGCCGAGGGCCACCGAAGACGCGGCCACCGTGGCCACGATGACCGACGAATTCTTGGCGTTCAGGCCGACGCTGCCCGCCGCGAGGATCGTGCTCGACACGAGGTCGGCGGTCGTCGAGCCGAGGATCACGTTGGTGGCGATCGCCCCGGCGCCGCTGATCGCCCCGCCGAACGTGCCCGCAAAGCCGGCTGCCAACGAGGCGGCCGCGACCCGGGCCGTGATCGAACCGCCGGTCGACTCCAGGGGGACGCTCTCGGACGAGAGCGTGCGGGCGTCGATCGTGATCGCGCCTTTGGTGGCGGAAACCGCGTCGGCGCGGGAAATCGATGCATCGACGACGTTGACGATCTCGTTGTAGGCCGACGAGATGCCGACCGACAGCGAGATGCCGACCGTGCCAGCCGCAGATCCGGCAATCGAGGCTGCGGCCGCATCGGCCTTGATCCGCGTGTTGTCGCGGGCGGTGAGCGAGATGCTGGTGGCCGAGATCCCGGACTTCCCCACCCCGTCGCCATCGCCGTCGATAAACGCCTTGACGAGCGTGCGGCCACGGTTTTCAACGGTCACCCCCGCGCCGCTGAGGGCGATGCCGGCGGTGCCCCCGGCGGCCACCGCCACCGATCCGGCGAACGTCAGGGCGTCGATCGACCCCCGCGCCTCGGCGTCGAGCGAGAGGCTGCCGCCCGCCTGCACCGATGCATTTGAGATGAAGGCCTGCACCTGCGCGGCGGTATCGATGCCGGCTGGCAGGACGAGTTTCCAGAGAGACGGGTCGCCGAAGTCCTCGCCCGCAAGCGTGCTCGCCCGCTCCAACCGCCAGTCTTCGTTGGCGACCCACGTGCCATTCACCATCGCTCCGTCGTAGACGGCCGTGGAGAGATTGACGGCCTGCCCGTTATCACCCTGCCACACGTAGATCGCGTCCCCCTTCCTGACGCGGGTCTGCACGCCATCGGAGTTGACGAGCTGCTTGGTGCCGTCGGCCGTCGTGAAGTCGTAGTTGTTTTTCGCGCCGCCGATGAACCGGTAGACGTCGCCCGCACGGATGCCGTCATTGACCCGCACGGTCATGCCGGGCGTGATGGTCTTGAACGTGTCCGCTGTCGTGTACTGATGCCCGACGGCCGTCGGATCCCAGCCGATGAAGTTGCGGGCCATCGCGAAGCCGACCGACGCCCCGATGCCCGCCGTGCCGCCAACGCCCGCCGCGGCGCTGGCGGCGATCACATCCGCACGGATCGACGAGTCGCTCGTGGCGTGGACGTCGACATTTCCTTTGCTCACCACGACGCTGCCGTCGGCAATGGAGGCGTTGGTCCGGCTGAGGATGATGTTCCTCGCAACCGCTCCGGCGCCGCTCACGGCGATGCCGGCCGTGCCGCCACCGCCGATGGCCAGCGATGCCGCGGCCGTCGTCGCGTCGATCCGGGAGACGGTCGTGGCGTCGATCACGACACCGCCGCTGGTCGTCTGGAGCGTGTCGTCTGCGTTGTCGATGAAGGCTTCGACGTTGTTGCCGATGTGGTTCGCGGCCAACGCCACGCCGACGGAGAAGGCCACGCCGCCCGTGCCGCCAAAAGCCGCGGCGATCGTGGCCGCGCCGGCAACCGACTCGATCGCCGATTCGTCGTGCGCGGCCAGCGTCACGCTCCCGGCAGTGATGCCGACGGCCCCCGGACCGCTGGCGTCATCCCCGTCGACGAAGGCCTTGATGTTCGTGGCGATCTTGTTGGTCGCCGACACGCCGGCGCCGCTGACCCCCACGCCGCCCGTGCTGCCTCCCGCGATCGCGGCCGAGCCTGCCAGCACCAGTGCGTCGATCGTGGCATGGCTCGCCGCGGTGATGCCGAGGCTGCCCGCGGTGACGATGCTCGAGTTCCGCGCAAAGGCCTGGACCTCCGCCGGGGAGCGATTGCCGGCGAGATCCCAGCCGATCATGTTCTCGGCGATCGATACGCCGATCGAGGCCCCGACGCCTGCCTTCCCACCGATACCGACCGCCACGGCGGCGGCCGCGACGGTGGCGTTGATCAGCGCCGTATTGTCGGCGGTGATCGAGACGCTACTGGCCTGTGAAACGGTGCTGTTGTCGACGAAGGCATTGGTTCTGGTGAGGATCACATTCCGCGAAAGGGCACCGGCGCCGCTGACGGCGAGCCCGCCCTTGGAGCCGCCAATCCCGGCGGCCAGCGACGCGGCGATCGACCGGGCCGTGATCGATCCATCGGCGAGTTCCCAGAGTTTCGTGTCGGAGTAATCGGCGAGCCCGAGATTGCGGACGTTCCCCTGGAACACCGCCCACAGGCTGGTGTTGGCGTAGTTCGCGGTGCTGAGATCGACGTTGGCGTCCTCGCCGAGATAGCGATAGACGGTGGCTCCCTTCTTGACGGTGTTGCCCTTGTGCAGGGCGAATGTCGCAGTTTCGCTCGACGTGCCCTCGACCGGATCGGCGTCGTAGTCGGCCACGAACCCGCGATAGGCATAGGTCCGCCCGCCCTCGCCGCCGTTGCCGTAGTCGGCGGCCAGTTTCACCGTCTTGCCCGCCGTGAGCGTCTGGGTGCCCGAAGTGGAGGTGAAGTCGGCCGTCGGCAGCGCCTGGCCGACCGTCCGCGCATCGATCGCGATGGCGCCGGTCGACTTCACGCTGTCGGCATTGTCGATCGCCGCCCTGACGTCGTTGTCGACCACGTTCTCCGCGAGCGCGACGGCGATCGAGATCCCGGCAGCCGATCCGGCGGGGCTGATCGCCACGGCGACGGCCGCAGCTCCGGCTGTGGTGTCGATCTTCGAGGAGTCTTCCGCGGTGACGCTGATGCCGCCGGCCGAGATCCCCGCCGCCACGCCGGTCCCATCGCCGTCGATCGAGCCCTCGACGGTCATCCTGATGCGGTTGGCCGTCTGCGCGCCCGCGCCACCCAGTCCGAGGGCGTTCCTGCCGACGGCCACCGCCACGGAGGCCGCACTCACGACGGCCTCAATTTCGCCGCTGGACTTGGCCGCCACGGTCAGCGCCCCTACGGCCTGCACACTCGTGTCCTTCAGATACGCACGCACTTCCATCGGCGTGCCGTCGGCGGATTCGAGGACGTTTTCCGAACGGGCGGCGCCGATCGACGCGCTACCGGCGCTCTTGCTCGGCGCGATCGCCGCCGAGATCGACGCGGCCACCACGGTCGCCTTGATGGCAGCAGCGCTGGTGGCCGTCAGCGAGACGCCCCCGGCACTCGTGATTCCGCTGTCGACGGCGAAGGCATTGGTCTTGCCGCCGATCGTGTTGTTGGCCACAGCGCCGCCGCCGCTCAAGGCCAGGGCGCTGCCGGTGCTGGAGTAGCCCGCGGCCACGGATGCCGCCACGCTCACGGCGGTGATGGTCGCCGCATTGGTCGACGACACACCGACGCCTCCCGTCGTCGAGACGACGGTGCTCGAGGTGACATGGGCGAGCTGGTCGACGTTCACCGTGTTGGAGGCGAGCGACACACCCACACTCAGCGAGCCGCCGCTGCCCTTCCCGGTGCTCACGCCCGCCGCGATACTGGCGCCGTACGTCTCGGCGTCGATCGTGGCCTTGTTGGTCGTCGTCACGCTGACACTCGTGGCCCGCACGCTGCTGGACTCGACCGCGGCCGTGAGATCGACGTCGATCGTGTTCCTCGCGGAAGCACCCGCCCCGGAGAGGGCCGTCCCTCCGCCACCACTCGATCCGGCGACGGCTGCCGCACCGGCGAGCGTCAGCGCATCGATGGTGGTGGTCGATGTTGCCGTCACGTCGGTGACCCCGGCCGCGATGACGGTGGAACTCGAAACCGTCGCCTCCACGGCGACGTTCTTGATCGTGTTGAAGGCGACGGCGGCGCCGACAGCAGCCGAGACGCTGCTGCTGCCGGCTCCCTTGCTGCTGGCCACCGAAATCGCGACGCCACCGGCGTCGGCCGTGATCGTCCGCTCGTCAGCCGCAGCCACTCGCACCTTGCCGGAATTGGTCGTGGTGACCCGGCTCCCGCGAACCCGCGAGCGCGTGTTGCCCCGAACGGTGTTGACCGTCACCGAACCCGCGCCGGCAAACGTTTTGCTGCCGGTGGTGCCGGTGGCGACGGCGAGGGCGCCGGCGATGGCGAGCGCCTGAATCTCGGAGGCCGACTCAGCCGTGACCGCCACATCCCCGGCGACTGTCCAGACCACGGTGTCGACGAGTGCTTCGACGTCCTGATCGAGTTCGTTGAACACGTACGATACGCCCGCTGCGAGCGCCGTCGAGTTGCCCTGGGCCTTGGGGCTCTTGAGCAGCGAGGCGCTGACGGCGATTCCACCACCGACGCCGATGATCCTTGAATTGGTGTCGCTGGCCGAGACCGTCACGCTGCCCGCGATCAGCGGATCGGCCACGGTGCCGGTGTTCTTGATCGAGGCGAGCGTGTCGGTGGTGATCGAGTTGATCGCGATGCCCGCCGCAACCGCCAGGCTGAATGACGCGGAATCCTTGGAATCCGGCGGAATGTTCAGGCTGGCGGACGTCTTCGCCACGGCCGCTGCGATGGCTGCCGCCACGGACGTGATCTGCGAACTGTTGGTGGCGCTGACCGTCACCGCTCCCGAGACGGCGACGTCGGTGCCGTCGAGCAGCGCCTCGGCACCGCCCCCGATGCGGTTGGAGGCCACCCCGGCCCCGATCCCGGCCTTGCCGCCGAAGGCGATCGCACCGGCCACCGCCACGATCGACGTCGTGTCTTCAGCGATGATGCTCAGGCTCGATCCCGTGACCGCACCGCCCAGGAGTTTGGCGAGCGTGTCGGTGTCGATCGTGTTGATCGCCACTGATCCCGCCACGCCATATCCCTGCGGCGCACCCCCCAGCCCGGCCGCCACGGCCCAGATCCGGCCGGTCGCGTCGGCGTCGACGCGCACTGCGCCGACATTGGAAAGCGACGAGCCCTCGATCAAGGCATGCGTCGTGCTGTCGAGGATGTTGACCGACACCGCCCCGGCGATGCCGACCGCCTTGTTGGTGTTTTGCGACACGGCCGACGCACCCGACACCGCCACGTTGTAGGTGGCGTTGGTCGCCGTGACGTCGAGCCCGCCCAGGTTTTGGAGGAGTGCATTCCGCACGATCGCCTCGGCGGTGTCGGTGATCAGGTTCACCGACACGCTGCCCGAAGCCGCCACGCCATATTTCTGCCCGCCGAGCGACTCCTTCGCATTGGAGGCGTTGAGGCTCGGATCGGGCTTGTCGTCGGTGTTCGCGGCGGCCAGGGTGGCGGTCACCACGAGTCCGTCGTTTCGTGCCGCGACCGTCGTCTTCCCGGTCGAACTGATCGACCCCCGCACATTCGCCGGCTCCAGCAGCGCGTGTGCCTTCCCAGTCGCCACGCTGGCGTCGAGATCCACGACGCTGCCCGCGCGATTGGCCGAGCTGGTGGAGAGCGTGATGGTGCGGGCATCGACCACCGTGACGAAGTAGGTGGAGCCCGAGGTGAGGCCGCCGATGCTGGTCCCGCCGCCCGCGTCGTAGACCACCGCCTGCCCGTCGCGGAAGGTGTGCAGCGTGTCGAAGCGGATTGTATTGGCGGCGCTATCCACGAGCTGCACGGCCCGGAATGGCACTCCGAACGCGTGCGCGACGCCGGCGGCCGCCGTGGCATCCAGATCGATCCACACGCCGCGTGCAGCGTCGTCGGCGGTCTTCGCCAACCGGATCGCCGTGTCGCTGACACGGATCACGAAGTAGTCGTTCTTGTTGGCCAGGCCGCCGATGCTGTCGCCGCCACCGTTGCTGTAGAAGACCTTCTGGCCGGTGGTGAAACCGTGGACGTATCCAAGGTTGATCGTGTCGACGTCGGCCAGCGGTGTGTCAGTGACGGCGACGGCGGGGGCGATCGCCACACGGAGCGTGTGGGCCGCGCCGGTGGCGGCGGTCCCGTCGATATCGATGATCGGCAGACGAGCGGTGAGCAGCTTGACCGTGAAGGCGTCCACGTACAACACGCGATAGCTCACGCCATTGGCAAGCCCGCTGGCATCGACAATTCCGGCCGCGCCGCTAAAGGCATAGGTGACGACGTCGTCGTCGCGAAGTCCGTGGGCTGCGGTGAACCTGATCGTATTGGCGGTCGCGTCATACGTGGCCCGTCCCTGAGTGAGGGCGAGCGCGGCCTTGCCGGAGGGCGTCAGCGTGCGGGTGCCGCTGCCCCACGAGCCGGCGCCGAGATCGACGACGAGCGGATCCAGATCCGCGGTCCTCATCAGACGCACGGCCGTATCACCCGCGAGCGACACCGCGTACGACGTGCCGTTCGTGAGCCCGGTGATGCCCGTGCCACCGCCGTTGTCATAGACCACCCGGTCGCCACCGCGGAGGCCGTGTTCGTAGCCGAGGTCGACACTCTCGGCGGAGTCGTCCACCGAGTCCGCGGCCACGAACGCCGCGGCGAAGCCCTGCAGCGTGCCGCTGGCGCCGGCCTTCGTGAGGTTGATCACCTCGGGCGTCGCCTTCCGCGCGTTGGCCAGCGTTGTCGCCAGTTGGAAGGCATTCGGGTTCGCCGCGTCGGGCACGACGTAATACATGGTGCCATTGGCAAGCCCGCCAATCGCCGTGCCTCCCCCGGTCCGATAGACGACGGCCTGCCCGAGGCTGAAGCCGTGGGGCTGGCCGAGATCGATGCTTTCCGCGGCACCGGCCACGGCGGCGGGGCTGAAGATCCGTCCGAGATTGTGGCTGCTGCCCACCACGCCGGCGGTGTCGAGGGCCAGTCGCAGGCGATGCGCCGTGCCAGATCCCGGATAGGCAGCCCGATCCAGATTGATCGCGTCGCCGTTGGCCGCGTCGCTCGCGGAGAGAGCCAGCTTCACCGTCGTGGCATCGACGCGGATGACGGAATACGTCGTGCCACTGACGAGCCCGCCCAGGGCGGCCCCGCCCCCGGCGTCGTAGACGACGCCGTCGCCGGTCTGGAACCCGTGGGCATAGCCGAGGCTGATCGTGTCGGCGGCGTCGCTGATCGCTCCGGCGCCGAAAGTCGGCGCGGTCTGGTTTGCCTCGACGAGGGAGCGAGCCAGTTTCACGCTCGACGGACTGATCCGGCGCACATAGTAGAGGCCGCCGTCCTGCAGGCCGCCGATCGCGCCCTGGTCGTCGGGATCGCTGTAGCGAACGGTATCCCCGGTGACGAAGCCGTGCGGATAGCCGAGATCGATCGTGTCGGCGCCGCCATCCACGCCGCTGGCCGGCGTGAATCTGCCATGGCCCAACGCCGCATCCTCGTTGCCGATCAGGGCGCGGGTCGTGCGGATGATGATGTTCGTGCCGGCGGTGATTCCGAAGCCGGCGCTCTTGCCGATGGTGATCCCGCCGGCCACGTTCAGGTTGAACACGTCATCCAGGGCGTTGACGTCGACTGTGCCCGTGGACACGACGACCGCCCCCTCGTCAATCCGGGCGAGCGTGGTGTTCGTGATCGACACGACGTTCGCGACGCCGTTCAGGCCTCCCTTGCTCGACTTGCCGCCCGAGAGACCCACCGACACGTTCGTCGTCAGCGTCTTGGCATCGACATTGAGGGCAGACGCCTTCACCAAGGCGCCCGATTCGATGACCGCCGTCGAGACGGTATCGGACTGCACGTAGCCCACCGAGCCACCCACGCCACCCTGGCTGCCGCTGTTGCCATACAGGCTGTTCTGCGTGTTGCCCCCGAACAGGGCGTCGAAGATCGTCTTGAAGTTGCCGGTGAAATTGGCGACCGCCACGTCGACCTTCGACGTCACATCGACGGCGCCGGGAGTGGCGCGGTTTTGGTTGATCTTTGCGCCCGTTTCGATCCGGGCCGTGGCCCCGGAATCGAGGATCAGCACGTTGCCCGACAGCGCGATCCCGACCTTGTTGCCCTCCGCCCGGCTCTGCACAAACGAGGTCACATAGCCGTCGGCCCCGAAATTCGGATCCCCGAGATGGTTGAGGATGACCGTCAGAATCTGGCTCGATTCCGTGAAGGTATCCTTCTGGTCGCTGCCTCCGTTGACCGAGTTGATCTGCGTCCAGGGCGTTTCGTAGGGGAGCTTGGTCAGCGACGTGACGAGAATTGCGCCGGCCGCATCGACCTCCGCGCCTCCGGCGATCCATGCATTGGCGTGGTTGGCGTAGTCGCCGTAGGAGAAGCCGACGCCAAGGGTGACAGCCCCGTCCGTGGTCGGCACGTTGGGCTCGACAAACACCGCCGCCGTGCCCTGGGTGTAGATATCGGGACGGTCGAGTGCATCGGCATGGACGGTGACGCCACCTCCCGCCGTAACGATAGCGGTGCCGCCGATCGAGGCATTTGCCGTGGCCGTGGTCCGCGCGATGCCGACGGCGATCACGCCCATCGAACCGCCGGCACTGGCCGATGGCGACACTTGGCCGACGGTGTTCCGCAGTCCGATCGCGATCAGGGCTCCGATGGCGCCCGCCGCGCCAGAGCCCCCGGTCCCGGCGTTCGCTCCAAGCCGCGCGACCTGAAGAGCCGTGAAAAAGGTCTTCGCCTTCGCCGACGCAAAATCGGACTGACCAGCATCGAAAAGGGCCACCGTCTTGTTTTGGGCGCTTGCCGCCTGGGCCAGGACGGTCACGTCCCCAGCCGTGGCCGTCACCTTTCCATGGATGACCGCATCGGCCGTCGAGGTGGACTGGTTGAGCGTGAAGCCGACTCCCAGCAACTGGTTCCGACTCGAGCCCGTCGCCGCGGACGTCAGCGTCCGCTCGCTGCGGGCGATGACGTCGACATCGTGGCCCGCGGTGATCTCCGCTCCTTGCTCGACGGTCGCGTAGGCATGCTGCTCACCCGCGGTGATCGTGACGGTGAAGGAGACCGGCATTCTCCGCTGAAACTTGTTGAACTTGCTGAAACTCGCGCCGAGGCTACTCACCACGGGGAATTCCCTACCGCCACGGAACAGCAGGCTCGTCGCGTCGAGGGTGTTCGTGTTGCGGGCGTTGATCAGCACGTCGCGGGAGGCCGTGATGGCTGCTCCACTGCCGACCTTCACCTCCGACCAGGCGGAGGAATCGAGATAGGTCGCGACGACCCACGCGCCGATCGTGAAACTCTTGGCCTCCGACTTCGCGTCCGCCGTCAGCACCACGCTGCCATTCACGGCACGGATGTCGGCATCGCCGACGAGCACCTTCGCCGTGGCGTCGGAATCCTGGTAGCCAAAGAAGAGCCGGAGATTCGCCAGGAAGTTCACCACCGAGGTGCCGAGGCTCTTCAGCGAACTGAGCCAGTAGTCGCCATCCTTCACTTTCTCGCCCAGGCCGCTGTAGATCGGCAGTTCCGTCTCTTGGAACAGCAGGTTGTTGTCGGCCGTGGCGGTGGCGATGATGTCGCGGCCCTGGATCACGACGCCATCACGGATCAGCACCTGGGCGTCGACGTCCGACGGCCCGTAGGCGACGGCAAACATCTCATCCCGAGCCTTGAGCCTGATGTCGCCCCCGAGGCCGAGGAGGCCGTCGACCTGCACCGTGATATCGCTGCCGATCGAGAATGAACCCGGCTCGCGGATCGTGATCACCTCGTTGTCGGCGTAGCCCGTGCCGCGATCACGGATCACGACATGCGGATTGCCGGCGCCATCGGTGGTGATGTCCACCCGCAGCCCACGCCCAGACCCAGACGACGTTGTGGCCACGCTCTTGTAGAACGTGTTCGCCATCCACGTGTCTCTCGGCGTCGACTGGGAGTCGATGCCTGCCGGGATGTTTCTAGTGTCGGCGCCCGAGCGGGTGTCATGGGCCAGCAGCTGGGCGCCTGCCTTGATCTCGATCGTCCTGCCGGTGAGGTTGATATTGCCGGATGCGCCGGTCGACGCGCCGAGCAGGGCCGTGCCGCTCGTCGTCCGGGTGGACAGGACCACACCCGGATTCACGACGACCGTGCCGCCATCGACGTTGATCGCTCCGCCGGAGGTGCTGACGTTGGCGACGAACGTCGTGGTTGCCGAGTCGCCCTCACCGGTGATTTGAAGTCCGGCGCCAGCGGTGGAAACGGCATTGACCAGCAGGCTGTCGCCACCGGAAAGCCTGACCCGGAGCGTGCCGGCGGGGAGCAGGGATGTGACGCTGCCCGTTACGAAAACATTCGTCGCGTAGCTCCAGAATCGGTTGCTGGCGTCGGTGCTCGCAAACGTGATCTGGCCGCCCGACTGGGAGAGCGTCAACTGATCACCGAAGGCGCTGCCCCGGAAACTCACCTCGCCGGTGACACTCGTGTCGGCGAAGAGCGGCGACTCGAGGCCGCTGAACGTGACTGCGGGATTGCCGAAGCCCGTGATGACATTGGCGGCGAGCGTCCCGCCTCCCGTGCCATCTGGACTGATGATCGCGAGCACGCCGGGACTGTCGGAATCCTCGATCGCGAGGCCATCGTGGCCACCGGCACCGCCGGCGATCGTGCCGCTCAGGCTGCCGCCCGCCCTGATGATGAAGCCGTCCTCGTTGTTGTCGGCGCCGACCAGGTTTTCGAAACCGACGAACGCGACGTCGGTAACCAGGCCGGCGATCACCCCCCGGACCGTGCCCCGATTGGCTCCCGTGATCTCCCAGCGGGCATCGCCAGCGGGCCCCTGTAGGGTGTCGGCAGAGGCACTGCCCGTGACGCTCTGGATGCCGAACAGGCCCGCCGAGGCGGCCGTGCTGGCGCCCGCTCCGAGCCTGACCGTCACCGCGGTGGACGACTGCGAATGGTCGAGCGTGTTCAGGCCGCGCCCGCCGACGATCGTGCCCGCCACGCCCGCTCCGTTGGCGATCACGAAATCATCCCGACTGTCGCCCCCGAAAAGGTTTTCGAACGACTCGAAGGCGACGGTGCCGTAAGTGTCGTTGTCGTCGAGTGAGGAGACGCTACCAGCGGCGGCCCACGGATTCGCACCGAGGCCGACGACGTTCAGCCGAGCCTCGTCGGAATACAGCCGGATCGCCTTCGCGTCGATCACCTCGACGTAATAGGTCGTGCCGGAGACCAGTCCGCTCGTGTCCGCCGAAGAGCCGAGGCTGGTCGTGTAGACCATCACCTGCCCGGCGACCAGGTTGTGGTCGCCTACGAACCGCAGGGTATCCGCGGCGCTGTCGATGACCACCGTGCCGTCGAGCGTCGCCTTGACCCGGCTGGTGGTGACCAACTGGCCCCTGTTCTGGCCCTGCAGCGTCCAGATAGTGTCGTCGCCAAAGCCGACCAGCGTGTCGCTGCCGCTGCCCCCGATGACGCGATCGATCGTGGCGACCGCGTCTCCAAAACTGACGGTCACCGCCACCGACACGCTGCTGTAATTGACCGTGTCGGAGCCCCCGGTGCCGCCATCGACGGCGGCCCGCACGTCGGTCGCAACGCCATTGACCAGCGATTGGACCGCGGCATTCGTGGCGAACACGAACGTGTCGTTGTTGTCGCCGCCGGCGAGCGACTCGATCGCCTCGAAGGATGCAGCCGACGTTGCGGCCCCCGCATCGAGGCTTCCCGCATAGGCCGTGGCGATGACCCAGTTGTGGGAGACGCCGTCGCGGGCCTGTAGCTCGTCTTTTCCAGCGCCGCCGTCCACCGTGAGCGAGACAGTCGTGGTCGCGATCGACTCCACGAGCAGAACGTCGGCATCGGCACCAAGATCGACGCGGATCGTTCCAGTCGCGGGCTTGGCCGCCTTCAGGGCGGCAACGAGACCGGGCGACTCAGCGGAGGCGTCGTAAAACTTTCCGGCATCACTGGTCAGGATGATCTGCCCGACCACGGCAGGGTCGTCGCCGAGGGTCCATATGTCCCGGAGCGGGCTGCCGTGGATCACGAGCGACGACGACGTGCCGTCCATAACGGATTCGAGGCCGGAGTAGCTGATGGCCTTGCCATACACGGTCGCCGCATGGCTGCCCGCGGCCGATTTCGGATTGAGCCGCGAATAGCTGCCATCTTCGGCATAGACGATGACCCCGTCGGTGCCGCCGGCCCCTCCGCTGAGCATGCCGCTGATGCTGCCGGCGGCTTCGATGATGAAAAAGTCGCTCCCCGCACTCGACCCGGTGAGGTTTTCGACCCCTGAAAACTCGACGACGTCCTCGATGAAGCCGGAATCACCGCCGCTGATCTGCCACACCGCATCGGCCGTCCGGCCGATCAGGGTGTCGCTCCCCGCACCGCCGACGACTCCCGACACGTTCCGTGCACCGCCCGTGCCCGTGGCCATCGGAGTCGCGAGATTGATGACCACCGGCGCCTGATACGCCGAGTAATCGAGGGCGTTGCTGCCGAGGCCGCCGTCGAGCACGCCGGTGATGGAGGCCCCGTCGCCAAACGTGAACACGTCGATGCCGGTGCCGCCGACGATGTTCTCGACCGACGTGAAGGCGATCTTCTCTCCGAGCGTGCCGGCGTTGGCGATGGTCTCGCCCAGACCGATGTTCCAGGCGTTGTCCGCCGTGGTGCTGAGGATCGTGTCGCTGCCGCCGGCGCCATCGATCGTGACCGTGGGAATCGTGACGGCGCCAAACGTGAACGTGTTCGCCGAGCCGCCACCGGCAAGAGTGGCGGCCTCGAAGCCCGCCAAGACGAACGTGGTTCCGCCCACGACGAGGGTGGAGCCGGTGAGCGTGAAATCCGCATCGGCAGACACACTGACCGTGTCGTCACCGACGCCACCAAACGTGATCGTCGCCGTCGATCCTGCCGAGGCGAGTTTCGCGACGTTGAGCCGCAGGATGTCTGGGCCTGAGGTGCCGGCGATCTGGATGCCGCCGGTGGCGGCGTCGGCCCTCGGCGCCGACGCTACGACCGTGGTCGGGGAGGCGGTGTCGACGAGTTGAAACCGGCTACTGGCCGCGTCGAACGTCAGTGTGAGATCGGTAAGCCCTCCGGCGGTCGCATATGACAGATCGGCCGCGAGCATCGCCCGGGCCTCGAGCGTCTCCATTCCACCAAAGCTGAGCGGGCCGAACCCGAGCCCCCTGGCAGGCGGCGAATCCGCCATCGACGCGCGGACCTTCTCGGCCACCCGCCGCACGCCCGCCCTTGCGATCCGCAGCGGCTTCAGCCCCCGCTCGGCGAGCGCATTGAGCCACCGCATCCGGCAGTAGACTCGGCGGTAGCTGCTCACCAAAACCCGGTGGGCGTGCGAGTGCGTGTTGTTCACATGAACCGCTTTCGTCGTACCCTGTCGAATACGTCCGTCGTGCCCATAAAGTTTCTGCGCAGCAGTTCGCTCTCGAGCCTCGCCAGGGCCGAGATCCACCGCCGGATCGCGCCAGGAACCTTTGCCAGATACTAACTACCCTCGGAAAACAGGGCCATCTCTCGGTTCAAGCATTCAGGAAGGCCCGTAAAACCCCCTATCCCTGCCCCCCGCACTCAAGGCCCTTCTTTCACTCCCGGTGCGGGCTGCGGGCTCGTGTCGCCCTCGGGCGGCCAGGGCGCGGCGCTGTGGTAGATGGTGACGAATCCCAGGCCGTCGCGGTGCACGCCTCCAGCCACGTGCCCGAGCCGGTCGCCTGCCCGCGCGGCGATCGCGGCGGCCACCGCCGCGGCATCCGCGCCCACCGCACTGCCAAGCGCCACGAGTTCCTGCCGCACATCGCCCATCTTCACATGCGCATCGCTCACGTTCACATCGTACGACCGGCGGCCGCCGTCCTCGACCACCTCGAGCACCTGGATGTCGGCGGCTGCACATTGGCCGAGGGCCCGATCAATCACCGTAGCGAGCGGAGAGTAGCCGGGGTGGGCCGCACCGCCGTCGTGGAGCCTTGCGAGCAGCGCGAGGATTCCGGCCCGGTCAGCCGGTGGATGGAGCAGGTAGCGGGTGACGGCCGGCGGAGCGACGCCCGCGGGATCCCATTTGAACGCAACGTGCAGAAGGCCCGGCCCGGCAGCGACGTGGGGCGCGAACTCGAGATACGCCTTGTAGCGTGCCGGCCCCGGCCCTCCCTCGAAGCCGAAGTGGACATGCTGGGCGGCGGGCAGGTGTTCGAGCGCGGCGGCGAGGCACTCCGCCGGTATGCCGAGGTCACGCCAGGCCGCGGCCAAGCGGGCGGCGGCGTCGCCGGGGATCGCCGGCTTCGCCAGCGACAGCAAAAACCGCTCGCCGCCCACGCCGGCCGGCGCGATCCGCAGCGACCGCTCGTGGAACAGCGGGGCCCCGAGCCCGGCTGCCGTCCGCACGAGCTGCTCGGCCGCGGTTTCCGCCCCGGGGCGTCGGCCGGAGGCGCATCCATATAGAAGACTTCCGCCCATAAGGCTTCCACCTGATGCAGGGTTGCCGCCGACATGGAGTCGGTGGAGCGCGGCCAGCGATCGGCCGAGGAAATCCTCAGATGGAAGGCCGCGGCTCCCCGCGGCGGGATCGCCGCCGCCCGGCAGGAGAAACCGATAGCTCGGCAGCGTCGCGGCCGTGAGGTCGGCGAACGACACGTCGGCGAACCCGGCCGCGGCGAACCGGCCGCCGAGGTGGCCAACGCTCAACCACGGTTCGGGCCACGGGCCGTAGGCGGCGAGGAGGTCGGCATGCACCGCGCGGGCTGCGCCGTCGTCGGCCGGCGGCGAGAGCAGGATGTCGGTGACCACGAGCCTTCCGTCGGGCCGCAGTACGCGGAACGCCTCGCGGAGGAACGCGTCGCGCGAGCGGAAGTGGAACATCGCCTCGACGCACAACACTCGGTCGAATGAGGCGTCTGCGAAGGGTAGCCGGCAGGCGTCGGCCTCGACCCAGCGGAGGATCGTGTCGGGCCGCGGCCGCACGCGGTGGCAGGCGTCGAGTTGCCGCGGGTCGTGGTTCACGCCCGTGAGCTCCATGCCGCGGAACCGCGTGTCGAGCGTCGCCAACAGGCCGCCCAAGCCGCAGGCCACGTCGAGCACCGCGAGGCCGTCGCAGATCGCCGCAGCATCGATGACGAAGTCGTCGAGCCGCGCCTGCGCGGAAGCGAAGTCGTCGGCCTCGCAGGCCTGGCCCGGTGACCAGTAGCCCAAATGGATCGAGCGGCCGGCGCGGCCAGAGGCGTGCGCGGCGATCATCGCTACGCCTCGCTGCCTGCGGCCGGCGGCTTCACCGCCTGAATGAGCATCCAGGGCATGTCCGCCATGATCTCCTCGTGCTGCACGGCGGTCCAGCCGCCGGCGGAAAGTTGGCGTACGTAGTCGTCGGGCTGCCGGTAGGCGTGCCAGAACATCCACACCGGCAGGTCGCCGAAGGCAGGGTCGAGCTCGGCGCCCGCGGGCCGGCGCCGCTCGAAGATCACGAGCCGGCCGCCGGGTTCGAGGCCCGCGAGGATCCGATCGAGCAGTGGGCCGACGGCCTCCTCGGGCCAGTCGTGGAGAAGCGACTTGCAGACGACGAGATCGTGGCCGGCCGGCAGGGCATCGCGGCGCAGATCGAACGGCACGAACCGTACCGGCGGCACCGGCGAGAACGACGCCACGTGGGCCGCGCCCACGGCGCAGACCACCGGCAGGTCGGCCACCGTCGCCGCGAGGTGCGGAAACGCCGCGCAGACGCGGAGGCAGAACTCGCCGCTGTTGCCACCCACGTCGAGGAGCCGGCGGTGGGCCGCGAACGGCACGCTCGCGAACGTGAGCGCCGCTTCGTAGCGGGTGAGCGCCGTCGTGAGCCGCATCCAGCGGGCGGCATGCGCCCGATTGGCCGGCGTGTCGACCGTGCAGCGGCCGTAGTCGAAGAGGTCGAAGAGCCGCGCCGCCTGCTGGAAGGCGGCCGGGTCGGTAAGCAAGAGGTCGAACCGCGCGAGCAGGTCGGGCGCGACTGCCAGCGCCGTCTCGGCCTTCACCGTGAGCAGGTCGCGGTAGCGGAGCACCGCCTGGAACGCGTCGGTGAGCTGCCATCGCCCGGCAACGTGCTCCACGCAGCCGGCCCGCCGCAGCGCAGCCAGCAACAATTCGAGGCCGGCCGGCGGCAGGCCCGTGCGGGTCTCGAGCGCCGACGTGTCGAGCGAGCCGGGGAGGAGCACATCGACGAGGCCGCACTCGAGCGCCGTGGCCACCGCCCGCGTCGAGACGGCGTCGCCGAGGAACTGGTTGACGCGCAGGTAGTCGGTGGCGCAAGGTTTGGGCATGGTTTAGATCAGGCGGCCCGCCTCGGCCTCGCCGGCCGCTCGCGACGCCGCCGCACCGTGGGTCTGCTCGAGCAGTTCGCCGTGGGGCAGGAGCGCCTGCACCGCCTGCTCGTTTTGCCGCAGGATGGCGGCGAGCGTGGCCTGCACCTGCTCGGGAGCCGCGGCGAGCGTCAGCGGCATGGGCCGGCGTGGCAGGCGGCCATTGCCCGCAAGGATGTGAAACCAGCTCGTGTCGGGAAACGCCTCAGGCACGAGATCCTCGAGCCAGCCACACTCGTCGTAGGCCGCCAGGCGGGCGACGAGCCGGTCGCTCGCGGCTGCGGCCGTGGCGTCCTGCCAGAACGGCGTGTCGCGCCGGCCGCTCGCCAGGTAATGCAGCTGCACGAAGTCGCGGACCTCGTCGAAGACGCGCGTCATCCGCCGGTTGTAGGCCTCCCGCAGGAGGTCGGGTGAGCGGCGGTCGGGGAGGAGATCGAGGAGCAGTTCGATGGCGACCTGCGTGAGGTGCAGGCCGGTGGATTCGAGCGGCTCGATGAATCCTGCGGCCAGGCCGAGCGCGACGACGTTGGCCTTCCAAAACGTCGTCTGCCGGCCGACGCGGAGCCGAAGGAAGAGCGGTTCGCGGGTCGGGTCGCCGCCATCGCCCGTCGCCTGGCGCAGCTCCTCCCAGGCCTCGTCGTCGCTCGTGTGGCGGCTGCTGTAGACGTAGCCGACGCCGGTCCGCGACACGAGCGGGATCGTCCAGTGCCAGCCGGCCGAGAGCGCGGTCGCGCGGGTGAACGGGGCGATCTGCCGCGCGGCGGGAATCCGTGTGGCCACAGCGCGGTCGCAGAGCAGCCGGTCGTTCCAGGAAATGAACGGATCGCCGAGAACCTCGCCGATGAGTTGGGCGCGGAAGCCCGTGCAGTCGATGAACAGTTCACCGGGAATCGCGCGGCCATCGTCGAGCTTCACCTGCGCGATGCCGCCGGTGGCGTTGCGGCTCACCGACGCGACCGACCCGTCGATCGCCTCGGCGCCCTCTGCGATCGCCCGCGCCCGCAGAAACGTCGCGAACGCGACCGCGTCGAGGTGGAAGGCGTAGCTGCGGGTGTGGGAGATCGGCGAGCCACCCTCCGCGTGCGGCCCCTTGCCGGCGAGCGCCGCGGCCCAGTGGACGGAATATGAATGGTAGGGGCGCAGCAGCCGGCCCGCGAGCCGTTCGGCATGCCAGTAGGGAAAGAGGTCGCGGCCGTCGATCCGGGCGCCGCAGACGCCGAAGGGATGCCACGAGTCGCGTTCCAGCCGAACCCAGTCGGCGAACTGGATGCCGAGCTTGTAGGTTGCCTCGCAGGCCCGCATCATCTCCGCCTCGGCGACCTGCAGGTTGTCCAGCAGCCGGAGCACGGACGGGATCGTGGCCTCCCCCACGCCGAGGCCGCGCTGCCCCGGCGGCTCGATGACGGTGACCATGCTGCCGGCCGCCTTGAGGCAGCGGGCCAGGAGCGCGGCGGCCATCCAGCCGGCGGCGCCGCCGCCCACGACCACGATGCGTCGCGGAAGGTCTTCGAGATGACGTCGCTCGTTCATGCGGCTCCTCGCAAGCTGACGGCGATGACGACGCTCATGAGGATGGCTCCGACCAGACCTGCGCGGGGGCAGCATCGGCCACGGGCAGCGGCGCGAGGATGTCTTCGTGCCAGCCGTACCGCGCGGCGTAGGCGGTGTTGATGCCCAGGCACTGCTGCGACCCGCAGACCGCGCGATAGGCACACTGATGGAACCCGTTGCGACCAAACTCCCGCCAGAATGCCGGATCGATCCGCAACTCCGATTGGTCGTTGCACAGGGCGGCGGCCTCGGAGCCGAGCAGGCAGTGCGGAAAGTTCTTCACCTCCATGTGCTTCCCCGCATCCCAGCCGGCCCGCACGGCCTCCCGTAGGAACGGGGCCACCTCGGGATGCGGCACGAGCAGGTCGAGGTCGTCAGTTTCCCGCATCGGCCAGTAGGTCCAGAAGTGGATCTCGCGGAGGTTTCGCAGCGGCCCGACGAGCGCCACCACGCCCGGGAGCGACCGATAGGAGAGCCGGGTGACGACGGTGTTGGTCATCGTGAGCACGCCGGGGATCGCGTCGAGGTTCCGCAGGCCCGCCAGCGTCTTGGCGAACGACCCGGGCACGCAGGTGATCTCGTCGTGGAGTTCCGCCGTGTCGGCCGTCAGGCTCACGAAGAACTCGTCGATGCCGGCGTCGACGAGCGTGCGGCAGTAGCGCGGGTCGGCGAGCCGCATGCCGTGGGTCTGGATCCGCACGTGGGAGAAGCCGGCGGCACGGGCCCGCCGCGCGAGGTCCGGAAGGTCGGCGCGCAGGGTGACCTCGGAGCCGGTGAGGATCAGGCCCTGCCAGCGGCGGTCACGGGCGTTCTCGTCGAGCAGCCCCTGGAACGCCGCCTCGTCTGCGGGCTCGAGCCAGTGCATCGACTCGAGAATCATGCAGTGCTGACACTCGAGGTTGCACCGGAAGTGAACGGTGAGTTCGACGTAGTCGCCCGGCCGCGTGGCGGGGGCAGGAGGCGTCGGGCGGCGATGGGGCTCGGGCATGCGCAACGTTCCGGACGTTTCGATCGGCACGTTCTGCAGCATAGCACCAGGGCGACATGAACCCGACTACCGGCTCGGAGGCGATCCGCAGGCCGATCGTCTGCCCGGTAAGCCCGAGCGGGGTGCGGAAAGGGGCAGGGGAGGGCATCAAGAATCGCTTGCCTGACCGGTCACCGACAGCCGTTCGTCGCACCGGACTGGATCAGAAATCCCCGGCGTTAACCCCTTCCGCCTTGCTGCGGAGGCGGGCGTATGTCGTCATGGAGATATTCTCGCTGATCCAGCGGACGGAGCCGTCGCACATCGAGGCATTGATGCCGCCGGCGTGAGGGCTGCCGTTGGACCAGTCGTCGCCCCAGGTGTACGCCGAGCGGTTGATCATGTAGGCGACGTCACCGCCGCCATAGGTCTCCACGTCGTGCGTGATCATTCCGGCAGACCAGCCCGCTATCCCTTGCATGAGCTGAGGGCCGATCCAGAGACCGCCCGGATTGTCGCACGGCAGGGCGCCGCAACTGCTGCCACCAGTTTCAGTGGTCGAAGACCGCTCGGCGAGCATCAGGGTCTTCGACAGCCCGTCGGTGATGGCTGCCGGCTTCAGCGTGGCGGTCCTGTCGGAGATGGCGAATACGCCGGCGCTGGCCGCCCAGAGGGCCGGCGCATCGGCTGCAGGAATGCCCCAAATGGTCACGAGCTCCTCCATGGTGGAACGATTGGCGGCCGAGCCGGAGTTGGGCCCGTAATTGTTCTGGCCGTAGGCCGTGCCGGTTTGGAAGTGATCCCGCTTGGTGTTCGGCTTCCCCGACCCCTCGTTGGAACTGCATTCGAACACGTTCACTGGCAGGCTGGCGAGCGACGTGGCCGCCGACCCGGCGGACTGCCAGTTGACGGTGCCGCCGTTCGTGGCCGTCTGGAGGCGGTCCCACATCGGAGCATGCTCGACGAACGGCAAGATGAGCGCCGACCACGCGAAGCCCGGTGCGTTGTCCGCCGGAGCGACGGAGCTCAATCCCGCCTTGACGTTGTCGAGGATCGACGGCGGCAGTCCGCCCCGGGCGGAGACGTAGGTGACCAGGCCGAGGCTCAGCTGCTTGAGGTTGTTCTGGCACCGAGACCGGCGCGACGATTCACGGGTCGCCTGCACCGCCGGCAGGAGCAGGGCAATGAGCAGGCCGATGATCGCGATCACGACCAATAGTTCGACAAGCGTAAAACCGCCCTTGCCTGTGACGGACGTGTTTTTTGGCCGCATGGCTCTCTCCTGATCACTTCCCGGTAGGCTTCGACTCCAGCGCGAAATCGAACACATTCCTTCCCTTCACGACATCGGCCGCAAGGGTCGACTGCGTGTTGTAGATCGCCGGGATCGAGTCCTTGTGCAAAGGGCTTGTCGGCCCCATGGTCGGGGTGCTGATCCGCACGGTGTTCTTTCCCAGCCCCGCCCCCTTGGCAGAGCCGATGTAGGAGAGTTTGTAGCGGCCGTCGGCGTCGGTGTTGCCGAAGGAGAGCACGCTCCGCTCAGAGTCAAACACCACGCTGACGCCGGCGAGCGGCTGCCCATCCATCGTCACCCTGCCGGACACGGGGGCGATCTCCGGCTGGTCGGCCGGCCGGGTCGAGCACCCCACAAAGACCACCAGGGCGACCATCCAGCCGCTTTGACGACGAAGGTTGATGAGCAACGTCGGGGCGTGGGCGGCGTTCATTACTGCTTCTTCTGCGGAGCCGGCGCCCCAGGAAGGACGATGGGTGCCGTCGCCGGATCGATGGTGCCGATCCGGTCTTTGTACGACGGCTCGTGCTTGCCGCAGCCGATCGCCGCGCCGGCCACCGTCATCGCGACGAGCGTCGCGGCTAGCCTCGCGTGGCGGGAAGTTTGGAAGCTGCACAATAAGAAGTAAATCGGTTGGCTCGCTCGCATCGGAAGAAGGCCTCCTGAATGGTCATTCGGTGATCAGTTGCGCGTCGTTTGCGCTACAGATGAAATTCCAGATTCGCCAGTCGGTCGTTTCTCGCACTGGCCGGACTGACCCGTCACACATCGTGATGTGGATGAAGCCCGGATGGAGACTGCTCGCTCCCAGAAAATGGCTGTTGATCCCGCCCCGGGTCATGAACACCGGGCCGCTCATGCCGGGCGGCCCCTCAGCCCCCGGGACGTAGATCCACGCCCCGGTGGCATCGCCGTTTGCTTTCTTCCACGGGGCTTGGCTGGTTGCCCCGTCCACCGTGAGGTCGATAAGCGCCGCGCGGGTGTACGCCCGTGACGGCGTGCCTGGAACACCATCTCCCATCAGGTCGAGGCCGTCGACATTGAAAAAACCCACGCTCGTGACCTCGCCCAGGAGCAGCGTCTTGGACATCCCGTCGGTAATCGCCATGGGCGACTTGGAGAGTGGTCTCATCGTGCCGGTATAGGTAAGACCGTCTGGGGAACGCGTTCCGCCCACGAGCGTCTGCCCCAGCACGCCCGTCACCCAGCCGTTCACGCCCTTGAACCCGAACATGTGGCGGCTTTCCCACCAGTCGAAGCCCTCGCACCCCGCATAGTTCGTGATCGTGAGGTCACGGGTGTCGCTGGGCTTGAGAAAGAATGGATCGCTCGGGCACCGCAGCACTGGCAGCGAGGCGTTGACATGGGGCTTGCCCCAGGCGGGCTGATCGAGCCTGATGCCGGACGCGAGGCTCTGCTCC
>Ga0214921_10001668_pt1 | contig 37327 bp, 34 predicted proteins | sample LL1505_MetaG_FD_177992 | JGI IMG/M metagenome (GOLD analysis project Ga0214921, IMG submission 177992) | Freshwater microbial communities from Lake Lanier, Atlanta, Georgia, United States - LL-1505 | ecosystem: Environmental > Aquatic > Freshwater > Lake | place: USA: Georgia | collected...
CCTACCTTTGGGGGAGAAAAAGAGGTGAGTCAACTAACGCCTAAGTGTGATTTAAAGGGATAATTTTCGCTATGGCGCGATTAAGGGTGATGGTTGTGGAGGATGATGACTTCACTCGTTCAACAGTTATTAGCGCGCTGCAAATTCAAGGCGTAGATGTTGTCTGTGAAACAGGATCTGTGGGTCCTGCAATGAAATTAGCAGAAGGCTTAAAACCAGATGCAGTAATTCTTGATCTAGATCTTGGTGCTGGTCCAACAGGTATGGATTTAGCCATTGGATTACGTCGCAGATATCCAAAACTTGGAATTGTCTTACTTACTACATTTGAAGATCCACGTTTATTGCACCCAAAGATTCCTTCTCCCCCAACAGGTACTGAATACCTTGTGAAGAAACATGTGGGTGAAATTGAGCTGCTATATAAATCAATCCAAAAGGCTATTGCTAATGTTTCTAAGGCAACTACTCCAGCGATTGAAAAACACACTTCGCCGGAGCTATCAAAAGTAACTGATTCTCAATTAGAGACAATGCGTTTAATTGCCCAAGGATTATCCAATGCGGAAATCGCAAAGGTACGTAAAGTTAGTGAAAAGTCTATTGAGCAGACAATTTCTAGACTTGTCGCAAATCTAGATCTACCCAAGGGTGCTGAAAATAATCAGCGCGTACAAATCTCAAAACTATATTTCAGACTTACGGGTTCGAGGACCGCATAAATGCCGTATTCGCAAAAACTGCAAATGGCAATTGGTGGCAAGTGGGCAATTTCTTGGAAGATAGCGGCTTATGTGCTTCCTTTTTTATTGGTAATTATTCCCATTGTCGAAGGCGCGGTATTTACTTGGTGGGCTTTTTGGCGTTGGACTCTTGTTAGTTTTTTCTCGCTTATTCCAGTGGTGGTCGTTTTTTTCATTGCCGATATAACAATCTTTAAAGATCGCGAAAAAAATCCTGTTCCAGATTATTACGTTTTTATCTTGGGCTTTGTCCTTGGCTTTGTTCGCGGCGGAACAGCGGGCATCGTTGCCTACTATTTCAACGCACTCGAAATGGATAACTTAACGGCCCCAGGAACTATTTTGCTTAGAGCCCTTAATGCGGGATTAATTGGCATGGTTGCTGTTCCTCTTATGTCTCTTATTGCTAGTTCATGTGAAATTTATGCATCTGATCGCAATGCCCTCATCGCTGAGCGAATGCTTGCAGAGAGTCAAAAAAGCGAGAGTGCTGCAGTAATTAAATCGCTTCGCTCATCTATGACTCGTCGAGTTGATGAGAATTTGCTTGAAGTTGTTAAAAACTCACAAGAGTATTTAGATGACAAAGGACGCTCGCTAGAGGCTAACTGGGAACTTATGGCTGTGCGTCTGCGCAAAGCCTCTCTCGACACGATCCGCCCATTTAGTCATCACATGCACCGTCGCGGAGAAGAGCGAAATTACAACGTAAAGTTCACCGAACTAATTAAGTACATGGCAAGTACGGTGCGCATTGAAATTCCTTGGGTGCTCATGTTCTATGCGATTTCAGATTTTAAATTACTTTACACAAATTCTCATTGGGATTATGCAACTTTGAATTTATGTATTCGCCTCATCTTGATTGCTTTGGGCTTGAGCGTAATTCGTGAATTCAAATACAAGGGACGTTTGCGCGGTTTGACTTCTTACTTCGCTTCCCTTGCTGTATTTGGCTTTATTTTTATGAGAATTACCCACGGTTTAGATCATGCTCTAAACCTTCGACATGACTCTGAATACGCGCACTACATAGATACAGCGTGGTTGCTTCTGCTCATCGTTCTAATCGGATTCGTTAGTTCATTTTTCTATGGGCAGAGTGCGGAATCAGAATTCCTTGAAAAGCAGATTAGTAAAGAAAAATTAGAGATGCTTATTCTCAAGCGCGAAGAAGAAAGACTTTCACGAGAACTAGCAAAGTATTTACACGGAACGATTCAATCTCGACTTATGGCATCTGCCATGGCTCTGGAACGTGCGGGTCGCAAGGGAGATAAGAAAGCACTCGAACGCGAACTCGAAGAAGCGTATAAGAGTCTTCGTGTGCCAAGTGCTGAGTACTTCAGCGCACCAGAAGAATCCTTTAAAGATGAAGTAAACAAAGTTGTTAGTAAGTGGAATGATTTGATGAAAGTTAAGGTCAAAATCGGAGCCAATATTCCGAATATTCCAAGTCACAAGTCCCAAGAAATTGGCAACGTTATCAACGAAGGTTTATCAAACTCATTCCGTCATGGAAATGCGACCAAGGTGGATGTTTCGGTCACATCTAAATTAGGACAGATTTATGTTGTAGTGAAAGACGATGGATCTGGAATAGATGGCGGCAAACCAGGTCTTGGAACCGAATGGTTTAAAGCAATTGCAGGCAACGCGTGGTCTCTATCTTCAAATGACAGTGGCCCAGGAACAACTCTGGAACTAAGGATTAACGTTTAGTTTTAGCTGTTCGGATTTACGTAAAGCATTGGAATTCCAGCAATAGAAACTCCGCTTTTTACGCTAATCGTTATGGGAGCAGTCAATGCACGTGCGTAAGCACCTGCTACGTGTGGAGAAGCCATTGAAGTTCCGGAAATGGTGTTTGTGGCTGTAGTACTTGTGAACCAAGCCGAAGTAATTCCGACACCTGGTGCAATGATGTCAACGCAGGTGCCAGAATTGCTAAAGGAGGCCAACTGATCACTGCTTGTGCTTGCAGCAACTGTAATTGCATTTGGTACACGTGCAGGTGAGTAGTTACAAGCGTTTTGTCCATCATTTCCTGCCGCAACCACAACAGTTACTTTGTCATTGATTAAAGAATTAATAGCTGAATCCAAAGTCAAAGAAGCGCCACCACCAAGACTCATATTTGCAACAGCAGGACGGGTGGTGTGATTCTTAATAGCCCAGTTGATGCCGGCTACAACTCCTGAAGTTGTTCCAGAGCCGCGACAATCCAAAACTCTTACTGGTATGAGACTTACTTGATTTGCAACGCCATAAGTGGAGCCACCAATGGTGCCAGCCACATGAGTACCATGACCGTTGCAATCTGTTGTGTTCTTAGAATTTCCAATGGCAGAGAAGCCACTCTTCATGCGACCCGTAAATTCTGTATGAGTTCCCAAAATTCCGGTGTCAATCACGTAAGCGTCAACGCCAGCACCTGTAGATGTGTAGGAATAGAAACCATCAGTACCTGTTGTCTGGTCAATACGATCCAAACCCCAACTCGCTGCCGCTTGTGTTGCATCAATTGAAATTTCTTTGTCAGCTTCAACGTTCAATACATTTCCACGCTTTTGTAGAACACAAACCTGATCACCAGTTAAAAAGCCTGCGAATCCATTAATCGCTTCATCGTACATAAACTTTGGATTAACTTGCTTACCGTTCACATTCTTGACTTCGTTAGAAACAACCGCGCCCTTTGTGAAGGTAACAATGTATTCGCCATCTACTGCTGTGCAATTTGGATTGCCTGCTGCGATTGAAGGTGCAACTAGTGCAGCGGCAGCGAAAACAGAGATCGAGCTAATGGTGAGAATGCGGCGTAAATTCATGTGGCTACTTTAGAACAGCGACTGACTTTTGCCACATTTCTCGGCGTGGCCAGTAGGGAAAACCCCTTCAATTGCGTCAGTGGGGTGTGCCAAACTTCATACATGAGTTGGTGGTCAGATTTCAAAGCAAAGAGAGCGCTGAATAAGGCACTCGATCAATACGAACTAGATCATGCTGATTGGAACCGCGACGTCGAGATTTTTAAGAAAATTGAAGCCGCATTTATGTTGGCAGTAAAGGGCGAAGACTCTGTGCCAAATAACACCGTGCAGAAAAAAGGCGAAATCATTTTGTGGCAAGGCCAAGGACAATTGCACGAAACAGGTCGCACACCGGGTCGCTATGTCGGAACATCACAGGGTTTTAGCATTCCATTGGTTGCAGGTATTCGGTATCGAGTAGGTGCTCAGCGCGGAACGTATGTGCCTGGTGAAGAAGTTCAGGCATATAAAGAAGTTGGACAAGTATTGCTTACGACTGAGCGAGTTTTATTTAACGGACAGATGAACACAAAAGAGTGGGCCTTTGCTAAGTGGAATGGTGCATCGACAACTGCTGATGAATCCGATTACATTTTTCATGTCAGCAATCGTCAGAAAACTTCTGGAATCCTTCTCGGCGCCGAACAAGGTCGCGAATTCAATCGCTTCTTGGCTCAGGCTATTAACTGCGCCGAAGAAGGTGTTGATGTTGTCTTAAAGAGTGTACGCAATCAGCTCAAAGAGTTGGGTGAAGATGAACCGCAAAAGCCAACTCCAGCATCGATTGAATCCGCGCGGGTTGCAAAGTTAGAGATTGAAGCACCGAAAAACTAAGCAGGACGGAAAGAGTCTTTAGCTTCTGTCTGTGCGTGCTTAATCATTATGTGGCGAGTTACGGAATATTCAGCAACTGATTCTGCACTCATGTCTTTTCCAAAGCCACTTCCCTTTACTCCCCCGTGGGGGGCTTCAGATGCGATTGGCAAGTGATCGTTAATCCATGTGACGCCAACTTCAAGTTGGTGTGTGACTCGCATGGCACGTGCAACATCTGTCGTCCACACGGAAGAAGCCAAACCATATGCACAGTCATTAGCTAATGTAATTGCTTCATCTTCGGTTCCAAATGGCAATACAACAACAACTGGTCCAAAGATTTCCTTTTGAACCGCATCACTATTTTGTTTTGCGTTAGTTATTAGTGTGGGTGGGTAATAAAAACCTTCTGATTCAGGAATAAATCCACCTGTGTGAATGGTGGCTCCAGATGCTTGGGCGCTTTCAACAAAACCGTGTACACGGTTTCGATGTTCTTCGCTGATAAGTGGGCCGATGTCACTTGTAGGATCCTGTGGGTCGCCATATTTAATCGATGACATGACAGAAGTTAACTCTTTAACTGCTTCATCAAATTTTGATGAGTGAACATAGATGCGAGTGGCAGCAGTGCAATCTTGCCCGGTGTTATATGTAGAACCCATCGCAAGTGCGCGTGCCATGGATTTGATATCGGCATCTTCAAAGACAATTGCTGGAGCTTTGCCGCCGAGTTCAAGATGTAAACGCTTTGTGGTCTTAGATGCTTCGGCCATGATTGCTTGGCCCGTTGTCGTTGCTCCAGTCACTGAAATCATCGCAATATCTTTATGCGCTACCAGTGCTTTACCGAGATCATCATCTCCGGATAAAACATTGAGCAATCCTTTTGGCAATCCAGATTTCACAGCAAGTTCTCCCATGCGTAGCGCCGTGCTCGGCGTTGAGGGTGCTGGTTTAAGAATTACTGCATTTCCGGCTGCAAGTGCAGGACCAAATTTCCAGATTGCCATAATCAAAGGAAAATTCCATGGCGCGATGGATCCAACTATTCCGATGGGGCGTTTAACTAACATCGATGTGTAACCCTCTGACAAAACTCCCGCACCTGTTCCATCGAGTGATCGCGCAGCAGATGCGAAGTACCTGAGGTTATCTATAGCAAATGGTAATTCTCCGTCGCGAAAGACTGCGACAGGCTTTCCACTTTCACGTACCTCTAACTCTGTCAGCTTTGCACTGTCTGCAGCAATTGCATTAGCAAAGTTAAGTAGCGCAGCGCTTCGTTGCGCCGGAGTCATCTGTGACCATTGCTTGAATGCAGATTTTGCACCAATAATGGCGTTTTCTAAATCAGCTGTTGTGGCTGCTGCGTACTCAAAAGAATCCGATGGCTTTGAAGGATTTACTAAGGTAATTGTTGAACCTTGGCCGGTGACATAAGCACCGTTGATGTACGCGCTATGTAATGTCATGTTTTACGCATCTGCTAACAAAATAGAATCAGCAGCGCTCCAAGACAAGTGACAAGTTGAACCAGCTGGTGGAACTTGATTGAACGCGCAAGAAACCTTGACCAATTGCTCAAATCCACAATCTACAAAAAGCAGACTGGATCCGCCGTAAAAATTAGAGCTGACAAGCGTTCCTGATATCTGACCTGTTGTGCCAAGAGTTATGTCTTCTGGACGAAGTACAAGAACGGCTTTTGATCCGGATGCGAGTTGAGTTGCAGGCGCAGGCAGAGTCTTGCCCTGAACTGAGATGTTGCCAGTACCAAGTGTGCCCGAAAATAAATTACTTGTGCCTATAAAGTCTGCAACAAACTTTGTCTTTGGAGCACTGTACATCTCAACTGGTGTTGCAATCTGTACTACTTCACCTTTGTCCATCAGCGCGATGCGGTCAGCTATAGACATCGCTTCTTCTTGATCATGGGTGACGATGATAAATGTGATTCCAGCTTCGTGTTGAAGGCGCTTGAGCTCGAGCTGCATTTCTGAGCGAACTTTCTTATCAAGTGCTGACAAGGGCTCATCTAGTAACAAAATCTTTGGACGTTTAACGATTGCACGGGCAAGTGCCACTCGCTGCTTTTGTCCACCAGATAATTGTGAAGGTCGACGATCTTTCTGATCGAGTAATCCAACAGTTTTTAAGACATCGTGTGCGCGATGATCTATTTCTGCCTTATCTAACTTCTCACGCCGTAATCCATATGCAACGTTGTCAAAAACATTTAAGTGAGGAAATAGAGCATATGACTGGAACATCAAATTTACTGGACGCTTATTTGCAGGAACAGATAACAAATCTTCATTGGCAAGAGTTACTACCCCCGAATCTAGGGATTCAAGGCCAGCAAGCGCCCGCAGCAGTGTTGTTTTTCCACAACCAGATGGCCCAAGTAGCGCGAAGAATTCGTTCTCGCGTATATCAATTGAAACATTGTTAAGTGCCTGAATATCACCATAGCGCTTAGAGACAGCGGCAATGCTAAGAAATGAACTCATAACTGATCCTGCACCTTTACGTTTCGTTGGGCGATTGTGACAATCAGAGCGCTAATTAGCAAAACAACAGTGGCAAGTGCATTGATCTCTGGGGAAACGCCAAAGCGAACCATGGAATAAATCACAATCGGCAAGGTAGGTGAACTTGGTCCATTGGTAAAGAATGCAATTACAAACTCATCGAGTGAGAGCGTGAAGGCGAGTAATCCCCCAGCAATAATGGCTGGCTTAATACTTGGCAGAGTAACTCTAAAGAAGGTTCCGATGGCTGTGTCACCTAAATCTTGCGCAGCTTCTTCTAGCGATGAATCAATTTGTGCCAAACGACCACGCACAATTGCAGTAACAAAAGCCATGCAAAAGAGCGCGTGACTAATAATTACCGAGTGCAAGCCCAATGTAAGGTGCAACGAAGTAAAGAGTGCAAGTAAACCTATTGCCAATGCTAAATCAGGAAAAATAGCTGGAGTTAATGCAATCGCTTCTAGAGAAGAAGATTTTTGATAGCGTGCCAAACCAATAGCTAAAAGAGTTCCTAAAACTATTGAAATAATCGTCGTGATTACCGCAACAATCAGTGTGTTTTTAAAACCTTCTAAAATATCTGGACTATCGAAGAGAACCGAATACCATTTTGTACTAAATCCAGTCCATGTAAATGGCGCATCTGAAGCATTAAATGACATGAAAATAAGCACTGATATTGGAAGATATAAAAAGACAAGCACTCCATAAAGGGGCAGACGTAACCAGCCAAGTTTGTTATGCACGAGCGTCTCCCAAGACTCTGCGATTAACTCGCGCTTGAATGAAGAAGAGCACTAGAAGCATGATCACCATTGAAAGTGCCAATACGGATCCAAAGGGCCAATCACGAGCTTTCAAGAATTGATCTCTAATCAAATTACCCACCATCACGGTTTTTCCACCACCGAGAAGTTCAGGAACTATGAAGTTACCGACGCTGGGAACAAATACAAAAATTGCACCAACTAAAACACCAGGTAGTGCCAACGGAAGCGTTACTTGGCGAAATGCCTGTGCAGGGGTCGCTCCTAAATTAATGGCTGCTTCCTTCATTGCAGGGTCAATGCGAACTAATGCTGAGTAAATTGGCAAAATCATTAAAGGAATATAGGCATAGAGCAACCCAAGAACTATTGCACTGGGTTTATATAAAAGTTCGAGGGGTTGGCTAATGACACCCATGTTGATTAAACCTTTATTTAGAAAGCCCTGAGTATTGAGAAGAACGATCCACGCGTATGTTCGGATAAGAAAGTTTGTCCAAAAAGGTAAAACAATGAGTACCAACATTATGTTCTGACGATTCGTAGGCAATTTTGTAATTGCATATGCAACAGGAAACCCAATGAGAAAAGCTAAAACCGTAGCGGCGGCTGCGATAAATATTGATTTAATCAATACTCCGATATAGAGCGAATCAAGCGCCCGAGTGTAATTTTCGAAGGTAAAGATAAATTCGATGCCGCCGTATGTACCGCGAGATAAGAATGTGTACGCAATGATGAATCCCAGCGGAATCAACATAAAAGCAGTTATGTATGTAAGGCCGGGAACTAAGAAGAGCGTGCGAGAAAGAAGAGCGCGACGCTTGATTGCGTCGCGCCCTTCTGACTTAACCGCTAGAGCCATCTAGTAATTAGTTCTAATTACTTGGCCGTTACTTCGGTGGCGATGCGTGTGTAAAGCGCAGACGCCTTTCCGAGATCAACGATGCCTTCACCCTTTAAGAGTTCTGCTGGGGTGATGCCCATATTTGGGAAATCGCCAACTAGTGCAGGCAGTGATTTTTCCATTGCTGGCACGTTTGGAACTTTGTAAAGAATGTTATCGATTACCCATGAGTGAACATCCTTATCAAGGATGTAGTTAATGAATGCATGTGCTGCTTCTTTGTTCTTAGAAGTCTTCAGCACAACCATGGTGTCAGCCCAGAGATCTGAGCCTTCCTTTGGAACCACGAACTTAATGTTCTTATTCTTCGCAATTCCGTAATTACACCAGCCATCCCAGGCTTCAACCATTACAGCTTCACCTGAAACTAGGCGCTCGTAAAATGTTGTGTCATCGTATGCAAGTAGGTTGGACTTAGCCTTAATGAGAAGATCTTTTACCTTACCCATTTCTGCTTCATCTTGTGTGTTAATTGAATAACCAAGTGACTTCTGCGCTGGAAGCATTAACCAACGCTCAGTAGCAAGCATTGTTACTTTGCCCTTGTACTGAGGCTTTGGCATCAACAAATCATTCCAACTTGTTGGTTCGTTGCCCTTCATTAAATCTGCGCGGTAACAAATACCTGTTGTTCCCCATGAGTAAGGCATTGAGTACTTGTTGCCAGGGTCGTATGAGAGCTTCGAAGCTTCTGGTACGAGGTTTGCTTCATTTGGAATAAGAGATTTGTCTAAGTTTTCAATCAAACCCTGTGCAGCGAGTGCTTGCGCAAACTGACCTGAAACGAATGCAACGTCAATTCCAGAATCTCCACCAGCTGTTAGCTTGGCCATGATTTCTTCATTTGTTGCATGGTTTGTGATTGTTACTTTAGTTCCAAATTTTTCTTCAAACTTCGCTGGCAGATCTTCTGGGTTATAAGCAGCCCAATTGCTGACAGTTAAAGTTTGCAAGCTGAGATCAGCATTTGGATCAAGTTTGGTTGCACCAGAATCTGAACTGCTACATGCAGATAGTCCGAGCAATAGGCCGGCAATCGCCGTTGCAGCTACTGCTGTGCGTGAAATTCTCATGAAGTTCCTCTCAAGAAATGCGCCCGCATTGGACGCACGGATTGTTCTTAACCCTAGAGAAAAAACTCACGATTTTCTAGAGTCTGCCGCGAAAAAAGGGTGTGGTTTACAACTGTGGCGCCGTGTTGTTGGATTAGCCCATGAGTTCGCAAAAACTAACGGTCCTTTTCATGCCAGAGTCAGCCTATGGCCCTACAAACCAATGTATTGGTATTGGCTATCGCTTACTTAAAGCTGGACACAGAGTCGTATTTGCCGCTGAAGCATCGTGGGAAGGCAAATTAAAAGCACTGGGTTTCGAAGAAGATTTAGTCAATTTAGCGCCACCAGCGCCTGCAGATTCTGACGCTGATCCAGGTCAGTTTTGGACAGATTACATTCGCGATACTTCACCAGAATTTCGCAAGCCAACAATCGAACAACTTGAAACATTCGTAAAACCAACCTGGCAAGCACTCATCGATGGTGCAATGTATTGCGAACCACAATTACGAGAGATAATTAAACGTGTAAATCCAGATGTCATTGTTGAAGATAACGTAGTTGCTTTTCCTGCTCTCATGACCGCTGGTAAACCATTCGTTCGAATCGTTTCATGCAATCCTTTAGAAATAAAGGGACCTAAAGTTGCTCCAACATTTTCAGGATACGCGGCAAATGACTCAAGTACATGGGATGCCTTCCGTACTGAATATAAAAGAACTCATCACGAGATGTGGACTGCATTTAATGCCTGGGTCCAAGAACAAGGCGCTCCTGCACTGCCAGAACTTGAATTCATACATGAATCCAAAGATGCGAATATGTATGTATTTCCTGAAGTAGCGGATTACGTAAAAGATCGTCCCCTCAATTCAACGTGGACCAGAATTGATTCGAGTGTTCGCGAAACAGATAGCAGATATGACATACCTGCCGAAGTTGCTAATCGACCTGCAGATTCCAAATTGATTTACTTATCCCTTGGCTCATTAGGTTCCGCCGATGTTGAACTCATGAACCGATTAACCGAAGTTCTTGGAAAAACAAAGCATCGCTTTATCGTGAGCATGGGACCTCAGCATGAACAGATTAAATTAGCCGCCAACATGGTTGGTTCTCAGTTCCTGCCACAGATCAACATCATTCCCCAAGTTGATTTGGTCATTACCCACGGCGGAAATAACACAACTACCGAAGCAATGCACTACGGCAAGCCAATGATCTTGCTTCCACTCTTCTGGGATCAATATGACAATGCTCAACGTATGCACGAACTTGGCTTTGGTGTGCGTCTAGCAACATATGCGTTTACGGAACAAGAGATGTTTAATGCTCTTGAAACGCTTTTAAATGACGAGGCACTGGGTAAAAAGCTACGGGAAAACGCTGCACAAATTCAGAGTCGCGATGGACTCGGTGTTGCATCTGCACTCATCGAAAAAGTAGCACTCGCACATAAAACCAATTAACCATGCACTTATCTAAGGCACAGTGCCAGCTACTGTTGCCAACATCTCGGGCTGAGCAGATTTCAACATGCTCAGATATCACCGCCAATTTTCCTATCTCTGATAATTCTGGAGTTTTAATGTTTGAATCTGGTGCAAAGAGTTTCATCGCTCCCTATGTCAAAGAAAAGGAGTTTAGGCGGGCTCAATCTAAAGATCGTGTGACTGCGCAATTTTTTAGCTCTCCTCTACCTGATGGTTTACATTCAACAATCCCAGTAGGAATTTATGAACAAGAGAGATTCATTTCGGTTGATCAGAGCAATGAGTCCGTGGTTTTGGATGAATCAATCATCGTCAAATGGCAGTTAACAGCGCAAAAATCATTAGGTGCCCGCAAGGAAGAGATTCTGACAGAGAACAACTTTACTTATCTCCCTGAATTATTAGGAAACATTTACTGGCAGGATAAGTTAATTGCTAGTGTGAATAAATTTGTAGCTGGCACGACCGATGGTTGGTCCTGGTGTGTAGAAAAAGCCAAAGTTAATGATTGCGGTAATTGGGTTGATAATTTGGCGGTGCTCACAGCAGAAATGCACAGGTGCCTAGAAGGTTTAATTCACGGAGATTTTCATGTTGGGCAGATTTTGAAGAAGACGGATAGCGATCAACTGTGGGTCATAGATTTTGAAGGTGACCCACTCGCCACTTCTCAAGAATCTTCTGACTACATACGAGATATCGCAAGCATGTGTGCATCGTTTTTCCATGTTGGAGCAGTTGCACTTAAATATGGCGCAGACCAAGTAATGATAAAAGAGTGGATCATCAAAGTGGAATCACTTTTCACACATAAGTATTTTAATGGCAATGCCTTTGATATAGCGTCGCTACATTCCCTCATGCTTAATCTCGAAGCAAGGGAATTGAAATACGCAGATAAATTCTTGCTGCAATGGCGCTATGCACCCGAATTTGCCATCGGTTATATGAAAGAGTTGGGTTATGGATCCAATTAAATTTGGCGAAGATCTGGCTCGCAAAGCAGATCTTGCTCATTCGCTTTCATCTCAAAAGTTTTCTTGGCCAGATCTTTCAGATCAATCTCTAGTCTTTATGGGCATGGGTTCATCGGCTTTCGCTGCGCAATCTATGGTCACACGCTTACAAGCATGCGGCTGTGATGCCACTTTTACACTTTCAAGTAATCCAACTCCCCCACAAGCAAGTAATGAAAAAACTCTCATTGCAATTTCTGCTTCAGGTAACTCTGTTGAAACTAATGATGCATTTGATAGTGCCACCGGATTTAAACAAAAGATTTGGGTTACAAATTCTGTGGAGCGAGGAACACACAATGTAGCCATGCACGCAGGAAATGAATCAGGTGGTGTTGCGTCACTGACCTATATGGCAACCCACGTTGCTCTGCTTCGCTTATTCGAATCTCTCGGTTGCATCACAGGATTAAATGCATCAATAGAAGCAGCATCTGTTGCAATTGCTGATATTTATTCGCGTAAAGATTCTTGGCTTCCTGAGTTAATCAGTCACATAAAATCTCCAGCAGGTTCTTATTACATTGCACCTGCTGATCGATTCTGTTCCGCCCAACAGAGTGCATTGATGATGCGCGAATCACCACGTCTGCCATCTGTACCATGCGAAACAGGCGACTGGAGTCACATCGACGTCTACCTAACAAAGACTCTCGATTACAGAGCGATTTTGTTTCCTGGATCAAAGTGGGAAGACCAACTCTTTAAGTGGACAGAGGAACGTGAGTCAAAGGTGATAACAATTGGTTTTGATCATCCGTTGGCAACTAAATCAATTCGCTACACAAATGATTCTGATCCAATAGTTCGACTACTTGCCGAAACTACCTTCGCCGAAATTCTTGCCCAGTATCTTTGGGTTACAGCTTGATCATGTACTGAACGTAATCATTATTCTTTGTAATTGAGTCATACAAAATACGAGCAGTGGCGTTGCCTGCTTTAGTCTGCCAATACATGCAACCAGCACCGACTGCAATTGCATGTTCTTTGACATGATTAATAAGAGCACGACCGACACCTTTGCCGCGAGAGTCGGGCAAGATATAGAGATCTTCTAAGTACATCTCGCCAACGTCTTCCCAAGTGGATTGACGTAACATCGCGTGAGCAAATCCAATTATTTTTCCATCTTCTTCTGCGACGAAACCGGTGAATACGTGGTTGTCATCAAAGAATCGGTTCCACGTTAAATCAGTTGTTTTATCAGGCACGGATGTTTCATAGAAAACTAAATATGCCTGCCACAGTGGATCCCACTGGGCGCGATCAGTCTTTTCTATATTACGAATTTTCACGGGGTGGTTTTTTCTTAAACAACTTTCGTGGGTCAGCTTTCTTCGCATGGTGCTTTGTGCGTTCTAGTACACGTTCTGCCCAGACGAATTCAGCCGCCAGTACAACTAATCCAGCAAAGACGAATGGAAGAGTAAATGGGCCGGGCAAGACAATGAGCAAGCCGCCAACGACGATGAGTGTTCCGCCAATAACAAGTGAGATCAATTGTCTAGCTGGCTTTGGAACGCTCTTCCATGCTTTACGAAGTGGCATGTGCTTATTCTATTTGTAGAAAGGCTCGGATGCTAATAGTTTTACCTTATGACACGGGTGGCGGCATGCCAGATCTCCTTAGATATTGAAAACCCTGCGGAAAATATTTCACGTGCAAATCAAGGGATTTCCCAAGCAATTTCACAAGGCGCACAGATTATTGTTTTACCTGAATTAGTAAATTCGGGATACGCCTTTACGTCAGTTTCAGAAGTACAAGAGCGCAGCACAACTCTTGATGGCGATTTAATTGCAGCCTGGAAAGAGATTGCGCATGAAAATGATGTAGTTATCGTTGCTGGTTTAGCGCTCTCGGTTGACTCTCGTTTATATAACGCATCAGTAATTATTGATAAGACAGGTTTACTTGGATGGTATGCAAAGGTGCATCTCTTTGGAGAAGAACATCAATTCTTTAAAACTGGTGATAAGCCGCCATTGGTTGTAAATACAGCGCATGGTCGCATCGCAACAATGGTTTGTTATGACGTCGAATTTCCAGAGTGGGTGCGCCTTGCAATGCTTGATCGTGCAGCCTTACTTGCTGTGCCAACTAACTGGCCAAATTTAGGACAACTCATTCACGGAACTCCGATGGAAGCAGTGCGCGTACAAGCTGCGGCATCAGTAAATAAAATGGTGGCAGTTGCCGCAGATCGTTCCGGAGCAGAACGTGGACACTCATGGGTTTCATCATCTGTGATCACCGATTTTGAAGGAAACATCAGTGCAATCGCTGATCGTGATTCAGAAGATGTTGTGCAGATATTGATCGCAGATGTTGAATTACCAACTGATACATCGATCACTCCAAAAAATGATGTGCGCAAAGATCGCAAACCAGATCTTTATAACGGAATCCTGAAGTACTAAGTTGATGCGCGAAGTTATCACTCACATCAATAAAGGAGCGGATTCACCCGCCAGAGTTTTAGATCCGGAGCGCGCACCACTTCGTATAGCCGCTATTCAAGAACCGTGGCACGGCAGTGTCGAAAAGCAGAAGCAAGAGATCACTGCTGCAGTGCAAGCTGCTAGTGAGTTTGCACCAGATCTAATTGTTTTGACCGAGCTATCTTTATATCCATACGCATGTACTCGCCCCGATGCACAGGCAGAATTTGTGCCTGAACAACTCAATGGCATGAGTGTTTCATTTGCCGCAGAACTTGCCCGAGCATCAAGTGCGCACGTCGTGATCTCTTTGTATGAAGATGCAGGTAAGGAACACTTCAACACAGCTGTAACGGTTGCGCCCAGTGGTGAAATTGTCTTAAAGACTCGCAAAACTCATATCCCTGTCACCGCTGGGTATTACGAAGATAAGTACTTTGCGCAAGGCGACTCATCTCCTGCGGTTGTAAAAATAAAAGATGCGCTGGTTGGAACACCAACCTGTTGGGATCAATGGTTTCCAGAACTTGCACGTGAGTATGGATTAATAAACGCAGACTTACTCTGCTATCCCACAGCGATTGGTTCAGAACCTGATCATCCAGATTTTGATACCGAACCGCTATGGCGACAGATGATGGTGGCGCATGGCATCGCTAATGGTTTATTCGTTGCAGCTGTTAATCGCACGGGTATTGAAGATGGAGTCACTTTCTATGGCTCATCCTTCATCAGTGATCCATATGGACGCCTGCTTGTGCGGGCTAGCAGCACAGGTTCAGCAGTTTTAGTGGCAGATTTGGATCTTGATCAAAAACGTGACTGGCTTACACTCTTCCCATTCTTTAAAACACGTCGACCATCTATGTACAAACACATCAACAAAACAGATAACAAGTAAAGGAAACCCATGACACGCACACTCTTTACTAATGCAACATTTTGGCCTGGACAGGTCAAGAGCAAAACTTTTGATGCAATGCTGATCGATGGTCAAAAGATTGTTGCAACTGGCGACGATGCGCTAAGTGCGGCCCACGATAAGAAAGTAGATCTCGGTGGGGCATTTGTCTCTCCATCCTTTGGAGATGGTCACTGTCACCCAATCTTTGGTGGTCGCCAACACTTTGGTCCGCAAGTAACAGATCTGCCAAGTGTTGAAGCAATCCTTGCTGAGATTAAAAGATTCGCAGATGCCAATCCTGATTTGCCATGGATTATCGGTGGAACTTATGACCCCGCAATGTTGCCTAACGGAAATTTTGATGCACGCTTATTAGATAGCGTCTGTCCAGATCGCCCCGTTGTTTTAAATGCAATGGATTACCACACCATCTGGGTAAATAGTGCTGCGATGAAGGCTGCAGGAGTGGACGCAAATACTCCTGATCTAGAAATCGGAACAATTGTTCGCCGCGAAGATGGAACTCCGATGGGCACGATGCGCGAATGGGACGCCGTTAATTTAATTATGGATCACGCACCAAAGCCATCAATAGAGCGCGAAATTGAAGCAATTAAATATTCTTCTGCGCGTTATGCAAAGACCGGAATTACATGGTGGCAAGACGCGTGGGTTGATCCCGGTATGGCAGAAGCATATTTAGAAGCTGCAGAGCGCGGAGTACTTGCACAAGGAGTTAACTTGGCATTTCGCGCAGATCCACGCACGTGGGAAAAAGATATGTCTTACTTCATCGAGATGCGTAAGAAGATTGAAGCATCACATAAGAATAAGAATCTCACGGCCGTAACAGTTAAATACTTTGCAGATGGAGTCATCGAAGGCGGAACAGCTGCAATGCTCGAGCCATATAGCGATGATCCATGCAGTCATGGCATGCCTGTATGGCAATGGCCAGAACTATCACGCGCCGTTGCAGCATTTGATAAAGCAGGGTTTCAAACACATATTCACGCAATTGGTGATGCTGGAATTCGCGCGGCACTCGATGCAATCGAAGGTGCACAAAGAGCAAATGCAGCGTGGGATCGTCGTCCAACAATTGTGCACGTACAACTTTTAGATCCTGCAGATTTTCATCGCTTCCGCGAACTCGGTGTCATTGCAAACTTTGGTCCACTCTGGTGTCGCCAAGATCCGATGCAAGCAATTTCATCGGCGCCACGTATTGGACCAGAGCGCACAGCTCGGCAATATCAATTGCGTTCACTCATCGATGATGGCGTACGCGTTGCATTCGGCAGTGACTGGCCAGTGACGTCAGAAGTCGTCCTAGAAGGTTTACCTGTTTCAGTACACAGACAAACACCTGATCGCATGCCAGCAGGTGGATGGATTCCAGAACAAGCAATCACTATGCCAGAAGCATTTGCTGCTTATACGAGTGAAGTTGCATATCAAGCGTTTGGTGAAAAATCATGGGGAACTCTTGCTCCCGGATTTAATGCAGACTTTGTTGTTTTACCGAAGAATCCATTTGATATGGATCCACATGCTGTTAGCGATATGCATGTATTACATACTTATAGAAATGGAGAAGCCATCTACTCTGCGTGAGTAGATGGCTTCTGCCATAACTTAATTAATTACTCAATTAATTACTTAGTTAAATTTCCTTCTGCTGCAGCCATTGCTGCTTCCTTCTTCAGGTCAATACCTTTAGCAAGGATTAAGTAAGCAATTGCACTTACTGGAAGACCAACGAAGAGTGAGTAATCCACACTTCCTAGGCTCTTTGCAATTGGTCCTACATACGGTGTTGTTACGAAGAATGGAACCATCGTTACAAGACCGATGATGTAAGCGAGATTTCCGCGCCAACCCCAACGTCCGTAAATTCCATCTTTCTTAAAGATTTCACCGATTACATACACGCCCTTGCGAACGAAGAAGTAATCCACCAAGTTAACAGCTGTCCATGGTGTGAAGAGATAAGCCAAGAAGACAAGTGCGTTTCCGTAGAAGGTGTTAAAGCGAGCTTCACCGACGAATTGCGCAATACCCCAGACTGTTATACCCATAACAAGAAGCGCGGCAACACGAAGTTTCTTAGTTGGCTTAACGCTCTTGAATGAATCAAGCATTGAAATCAAAGTAAGTGATCCACCGTATGCGTTTACTGACATAACGATGAGTAGTCCAGCAAGAAGTAGAATCAAAAGAATTGTTCCAAATCCTGCAAAAATTGAATCGCCAACTTCTTTAAATGCTGCAACTGGCGTTAGGTCTCCATTTGGACCAGATGCAAGTGCACCGAGACCGAATACCCAAACACCTGACATCGCGCTTGCCCAATAGGTTGAGTGAAAAGTTGAGCGAACGCCAACTTTTGCTGGCAAGTAACGTGAATAGTCAGAAACATATGGAGCCCATCCAAGTTGGAAACCGGCCACGATAACGAATGCAGTCATTGTTGGAGCCAATTGGAAGTTGCTCAAATCGAATGCACCTTCTGGGAACTTTCCGCGTACGACTACACCAATTGTCATCAGACCTAGTGCAACCATTGATGGCCAATAAAGAATTCTGTTTACAAAGTGAATTTGGCTGTAACCATAGATTGCAATAACAGTTGCAATTACGGCTGCGATAAAGAATCCAAGTTCTGCTGGAATCTTAAAGATCTGGTTCATTGCTGAACCAGAGAGAATCGCATCAGATGTGTTGTATGCAATGTAGTTCGCGAGCGCGAAGATCCACACTGTTAGTGCGGCGCCGATATAACCAAACTGAGCACGAGATTGCACAAGCTGTGGAAGTCCAAGCTGTGGTCCTTGCGCTGAGTGAAATGCCATAAAGAAGGTTCCAAATAATGAACCTGCAACAACGGCGATGATTGTCCAAATTAGGTTTGCGCCGAGTGATAGTGCAACTACGCCTGTGGCCATAGCTGTGAGGTTTACGTTACCGACGAACCAGACATTACGAAGGTCGCGGGCCTTACCAAAACGCTCTGCGTGGGGAACGAAGTCAACGCTTCGAGTTTCTACTTGGGAAGGTGCCAATGCTTTATCTGACGAGCTCATTGATTCTCCTTACAGGTACCCGGATGGATCCGGACATAAGGAAAATGGTAGAACTCAAAATGGGCTATGTCTTGAATACTGGCGAGTTTTTTTAATTAATTTGAGCGTGAATGCAGATTATTTTGCTGCAAATGCGCTGATTAATTCATACATCACATGTGATGCTGCGATGCCAGTAATTTGGGCATGATCATATGCTGGAGCAACTTCAACGATGTCGGCGCCCACAACATTCATTCCAGCTGTTGCGCGTAATACAGATAACAACTCACGGCTTGTGAGTCCACCTGCTTCTGGTGTTCCGGTACCAGGTGCGTGTGCGGGATCAAGCACATCAATATCAATGCTTATATATAGAGGGCGATTGCCGACTCGTGCTTTCATCTTCTCAATTGCTGCATTAACGCCTAAATCTTGAAACTCAACACTTGAGAAGATTTGAAAACCTAAGGCTTTGTCATCAGTTAAATCTTTCGCCGCATATAGCGGGCCACGAATACCGATGTGCATGCAGCCTTCTGGATCTAGTAATCCTTCTTCACTAGCGCGTCTAAATGTTGTGCCGTGAGTGTAATCGGCGCCGAAGTATGAATCCCATGTATCAAGGTGTGCATCAAAGTGCACCACGCTCATGGGTCCGTGCTTGGCTTTCAGTGATCGCAAGATTGGCAGAGTAATCGTGTGATCTCCCCCGATTGTGACAATCTTTTTTGCTCGCTCAGATAATTGTTCATGGCTTTTTTGAATACTTGAAATAGCTTCTTCGATATCAAAAGGATTTGCAGCAAAATCTCCAGCATCAACAACTTGTTGCGAAGCAAATGGTGAAACATTTGCTTCCGGATTATAAGGACGTAATAAACGAGATGCTTCGCGAACATGACTTGGACCGAATCTCGCACCCGGACGATATGAAACTCCTGAATCAAATGGCACGCCAACAATTGCAACATCAACATCTGTTACTTCACTAATTTGTGGCAAAAGAGCAAAAGTTGCAATGCCCCCATATCGTGGCATCTGTGTTGCGTCCACTTGACCAACAATTTTGCCCGAATTAACGCGAGGAGTTTTGTTTTCGCTCATTGAAAAATCTTACCGCTTTACCAAGAAGCAATCGCTCGCACAGGTGCGCCATCACTTGCGCCCAGGTTAAGCGGGAGCATTGAAATGTGTGGGCGCGCAACTGCAATTGCCTTTACATTCGTGAAGTTTTCCCCGATGATGCCATCGCCTTGTGACCAGAAATAGTGATTGGCGAGTGTGAAATCTTCGCCAGTACCAGGTGTTCTATCAAGTGAGAGAAAATCTAAAGCAATTGTGGTGATCCCGTGCTTCTTTAGGTACGCAAGAGATTCAATGTTTGGAAATGGATGAGCAAGATATCTATCTGTTCCAAAGTATTGCGACCAATCAGTGCGCACTATTGCGATGCTGGCACCAGAAACATCGGTACGAGTAAATCGCTCTGTGGGAATCTCTTGTCTATCTGATAGTCCCGTTGCATCTATAACTACGCCTATTCCAATAAAGTGTGAGAGATCCACTTCATTGAGTTTTTTACCATCGGCAAATACATGAAAGGGGGAATCAACATGGGTTCCCGATTGGGAACCCATGTTGACTGCAAGAACGTTTACAAAATCTTTCTCAACGTTCAAAGCTTCCTTTATTTCTACTTCTGGATCTCCAGGATAAATCTGGATTCCCGTCTGTAGAACATGACTCAAATCAACAATCATTAGTTGATCTGATTATTTTTTAACGATTGGTGCAATTGGCTTGTTAACAGCTGCACGGAAACGCGCACCCTTTTCACCATGAATTGCGGCAGCTTCTGGCGTAATCATCAACACAAGTCCATAAAGAACTGCTGGCAAGATGACTGCTACCAAAAGTGAAATATCTAAGCCGTTGAAAAAATTGCCAAGTGGACCAACGAATTGGCCGGGTAAGTTAACAAAGCTTAGGCTTAAGGCTGCGGACAAGATCCAGATAAAGATGGCTTCAATATTAAAACCATTTCTAAACCAGTAAGCGCCACCTTTTTGACCGCGGTTAAAGACCTGTAAGTCATCAGGTAAATAATGACCGCGACGATGTAAGTAACCAACCATCATCATGACCATCCATGGCGTTGTACACACGATGATCAAAGTTACGAATGTTGTAACACTTGTAACTAAGTTATATCCGAAGCGACCAATAAAAATTAGTGCAATCGAGATAATGCCGATGAAGATCGTTGCCTGCACACGGCTTAGCTTCGGAAACACGCTTGAAAAATCAAGTCCAGTTCCATAGAGCGAAGTCGAACCAGTAGACATTCCGCCAATAATGGCAAGGAGAAGAATTGGAACTAAGAACCATCCTGGCGTGGTTGCAAGTAATCCACCAACATAATCAAAGTTCTCAAATGCATCAGGTGCCTTTTCAGCAACAATTGCGGTTGTAACTAAACCGAAAACGAATGGCAAAAGTGATGCAATCTGTGAAAGAAATGCTGCTCTGATTACTTTTGCTCCACCTGAGTTCTTTGGAATATACCGAGTCCAGTCACCCAAGAATGCGCCGAATGAAATCGGGTTTGAAAGAACGATGAATGCTGAGCCCAAGAATGCTGGCCAGAATCCTGCAGTCGATGTACTTTCAAATGCGCCTTTGTAACTAAAGTTAATATCTCCAGAAAAGGCGATAAATCCAAGAACAAGAACAATTGAAGCTCCGGTAATTGCAACTTTATTTATCCAGAGCATAAATTGATATCCGTAGATACAAACCGCAAGTACCAAGAGTGCCATCACACCGTATGCAACTCCGCGGAAAGCTTGGCTATCTTTAAAACCAAATAGCTGTACCGCTCCACCGACTATTGCATCGCCTGCTGTCCATACTGCGATTGAGTAAAAAGCAATTGCGGTAAGAAGTGAGAGGTAGGAACCAAGTACTCGACCAACAACGCCAAAGTGGGCGCCAGATGACACAGCGTTGTTTGTTCCATTGATAGGACCAAAGACTGCCATTGGCGCCAAGATTGCAGAACCAACAACTACACCAAGAAGTGTTGCTAACAAGCCTTGGGTTAGTGAGAGACCAAAAAATATAGGAAATGCACCCAGCAAAACTGTTGCAAAGCTATTTGCGCCACCAAATGCGATTCGGAAAAGATCGAGTGGGGTTGATGTGCGATCTTGTGCCGGAATTGATTCAACGCCGTAGACTTCAATTTCTGTCATCTTTGGCTTGTTATTCGTGCTCATTTATTTCTCCGTCCGGCTGATTAATGAGTAATCAACGTAGAAAAAATGTACAGGAATTTCTAGTTTTTTCACCCTACTTTGACCTAGATTTAGCCAAGGATTTTTAAGATTCACGCATACCGAATAGAGAACTGTGGGAAAAATGAGCGCAATTGAAGATGTAAAGAAGGCAGCTGCTGAACTAGTGGGTCATTTTGGCTCTGGTCGAGTCAGCGAATATTTTCAGAGCTTTAGTGAAACTGCAGATTTTATTTTTTACACCCACACGCAGCGTTTAGAAAATCGTAAAGCGTATGAAGAACTTTGGAAAACGTGGGAAGCAGAGATGAACTTCAAAGTTTTATCTTGTGCAAGTACAAATCAAAGTGTTCGACTAATCGGAGAAACTGTTGCAATATTTACACATGATGTTTCAACTGAAGTTTCTACAAATGATGGAGTGGACACAGTGGCCGAACGAGAAACAATCGTATTTGAACTCTTAAATGGCTCTTGGATTGCAATTCACGAACATTTATCGCCGGCTGCTTAGTAAAATCTCACTATCTGGTTCATTTCCATCTAGCGCTGATACCTATTTAATGTAAGTATTTGCCTCCCAAGCCCCACCCCACGTGGGCCAACAAGGAGGATGAATGAGACGCTCTAGAACGCTCGTATCTCTCATCGCCCTGAGCTTTGTTCTCAGTGCATGCGGCAGTTCGAGTTCTGACAGTGGTTCAGGTTCAAATGCAGGAGGCCAAGATGGCGTACTTGCACCGTATGACGCAGCAAAAGCTGGTGGAACATTAACTCTTGTTGCAAAAGGTGCAGCAGGAACACTTGATCCACACATTAACTACACACTTCAATTCTGGCAGCTATACCAGGCAACTTACGATGGTCTACTTGCATTTAGAAAAGTAGATGGTCCTAAGTCTTTCGAAACAGTTCCAGACTTAGCAGAAGCACTACCTGAACTCAGTGATGGTGGAAAGACTCTTACATTTACATTGCGCAAGGGAATTAAGTTCTCTGACGGTCGCGAAGTAACTGTCAATGACGTCAAGGCTTCTTACGAGCGTATCTTCAAAGTTTCTTCACCGACTGCCGGTGGTTTCTATAACGGCATCGTTGGAGCGGATGCATGTTTGGCTAAGCCAGCGACTTGTAAGCTCGATCAAGGCGTGATTGTTGATCCAGCGACAAACAAGATCGTAATTAAGTTAACTGCTGCAGATGCAACAATTAATTACAAGCTAGCTCTTCCACACGCATCAATTCTTCCAGCAGATGCGCCATCAAAGGATGCGGGTACAACTCCTATTCCTACGACAGGTCCTTACATGTTTGCTTCATATGATCCAAACAAGGAACTCAAGATGGTTCGCAATCCAAACTTCAAAGAGTGGAACCGCGAAGCACAACCTGCTGGTTATCCAGATGAAATCGTTTACCAATTTGGTCTAACAGCTGAAGCACAAGTAAACGCTGTAAAGAACGCTCAAGCAGATTGGATGTACGATCCAATTCCTGCTGACCGTCTATCTGAAATCGGCACAGAGCTTCCAAATCAAATCAATGTTCACACATTGACTGCGATGTGGTACCTGCCAATGAATAACAACTTGGCGCCATTTAATAACGTCAAAGCACGTCAAGCCGTTAACTACGCACTTGACCGCAATGCAATGGTGAAAATCTTCGGTGGAGAACAACTTGCGTCCCCTGCTTGTACTTTCTTGCCACCAGGATTCCCAGGACACAAGGACTTCTGCCAATACACAGCAGGTGCTTCCGTTGAATCTCCAGCAACAAGTTGGGCTGCGCCAGATATCGAAAAGGCAAAGCAACTCGTTAAGGAGTCTGGAACAGCTGGTCAAAAGGTTGGCATCGTTGTATCTGATGATGAAGTGAATAAGCAGATGGGTGAATACATCCAGAGCGTTCTAAACCAGATTGGTTACAAGGCAACCTTGAAGCCTATTTCTGGAAATATTCAATTCACATATATTCAGAATACAAAGAACAAGGTTCAAATCTCGGTATCTCAGTGGTACCAAGATTTCCCAGCAGCGATGGACTTCTTGTACATCTTGCTCGGTTGTGAATCATTTACACCAGGTTCAGATTCATCTATCAACATGGCTGGTTATTGCAACAAAGCACTTAACAAGCGCATGATTGATGCGATGGCACTTGGTGTTACTGATCAAGCAGCTGCAGATAAAGAGTGGGGCGATATTGATGAAGCCATCATGGCCGAAGCTCCTGTCGCTGTTGCCTTTACACCAAAGCAGATCGATTTCTTGGGTGCTCGTGTAAAGAACTACAACTTCTCTAAGCAGTTCTACATGTTGGTTAGCCAACTGCAGGTGAAGTAACTCAATGACTACGCACGAACCAGCGTTCGATCTCTCTTCGGAGAGTCCGAGCAAAATTGCTTTTCGAACGCTGGTTCGTGACCGTAGATCATGGGTTGCCTCAACGATGCTCATCATCGTTGTCGCACTCACGCTCTCTGCTCCGCTTTATGCATCACTTATTTCAAAGACAGACCCATTTGTTTCTACAATTAACGGAACAGTTGTTTTAGATGGTGTCGAAGTTCAGGTTTTACAACAATCAACTGAAGGTTTAAAACTCGGTGTGAATCCAATTGGTCCTACATGGAAAATCGGTCCATACTTTTTAGGCGCAGATAATCAAGGTCGCGATGTGGCTGCGCGTTTGCTATACGGCGGCACAAATACTTTGTTAATTGGTTTCGCTGCAGCAGCATTGACTTTAATTATTGCTACACTTGTTGGTGTCATTGCTGGTTATTCAGGAAAGATTATTGATTCAGTTATTTCTCGAATACTTGATGTGATTTGGGCCTTTCCTGTCTACCTTCTCTCTATTTCACTCTCTGTCGTGCTTCTTACTAGTGGATTTAAATGGGGTCCCATTTCACTTGAAGCAGGCTCACTTTATTTACCTATCTTTATTATTGGTCTTGTCTATGTTCCATACGTCGCACGTCCTATTCGCGGTCAGGTGCTTGCACTTCGCGAACGCGAATTTGTTAAGGCTGCAATCGGTGGTGGCGCAAAGAATTCAACAATTATTTTCCGTGAAATTTTGCCTAACGTAATCCCAAGTGTTTTGGTCTTTATTCCACTAATGGTCTCACTCGCCATGCTCACAGAGTCCGCGCTCTCCTTCTTATCTATTGGCGTGCAAGCACCAGATGCTTCTTGGGGAACAATTATTAAAGATGGTCTGGGGCTCTTGTACACACGTCCGATAGTTGCGTTAGCACCTGGTCTATTTATTGTGATCACTGCTGTTGCACTAAATCTTCTTGGTGATGCTGTTCGAGATGCACTCGATCCTAAAGCTCGTCTGCGCGGTGCATTTTGACGCGATTTATTCTTAAGCGCTTAGCTGCTGCTGTTTTTGTGCTTGTCTCCATCAGTATCTTGGTCTTTCTCATCTTCTTTGCAACTCCTGGCGTTGATCCAGCTGCCCGCATCGCTGGTCGCAACGCTGACCAACTCACGCTTCAACAAGTTAGAGCTACTTTTGATCTAGATAAGCCAATTCATATTCGTTACGTATCTATGATGAAGCACTTATTTATCGATCGCGATCTAACTTCCTATGTAAACCGCGGTGCTGAAGTGTGGCCACAACTTACTCAAGCAATTCCTGCAACTCTCTCACTTGTTTTTGGCGCTGCACTTATTTGGTTGGTTCTTGGATTAGCGCTGGGCATTACGGCAGCCGGTGCACGTAAGTCGTGGATTGATCCCGCTATTGGAATTATTGGAATCGTTGGCGTATCTCTGCCCGTTTATTGGTTGGGCGAGGTGGTCAACTTAATAACGCAAGGAAGATTGCACGCCACCTTATTTAGATGGGTTCCACCTCTTGGATATGTACCATTTACGCAGAGCCCGAGTGGCTGGTTCTTAGCGCTGCTATTTCCTTGGTTAACTCTCTCAATTTTGTATGCGGGTATTTATATTCGTGTTATTCGTAGCGAAATCGTTGGCTTGATGCAAGAAGATTATATAAAGACCGAACGTGCAAAAGGAGCAGGTGAAAAACGGATTCTGATTAAGCACGCTAGCCGCATGAGTCTCATTACCGTTGTTTCACTCTTTGGATTAGATTTCGGCGCATTAGTTGGCGGTTCGGCACTTCTAACAGAAGTTGTCTTTGGTATTCAAGGGGTCGGACGATTGACCTTTACTGCTTTGCAAAACTTTGACTTGCCGCTGATTATGGCAACAGTTATGTATGCAGCATTCTTTATCGTTATTGCTAATGCCATCGTTGATCTTGTGTATGCATGGATAGATCCGCGGGTGCGTCGTGGCTGAGAAACTATTGGAAGTTAAAAACCTTTGCGTCTCCTTTAAGACTCGTAAAGGAATAGTGCGCGCAGTCAACAACCTCTCCTTTTCAATTAATCATGGAGAAGTGCTCGGCATCGTTGGAGAATCAGGCTCGGGCAAGAGCGTTTCCATGAGCGCTGTTATGGGTTTAATCAAAGATGAGAACGCCGAAATCACTGGTGAAGTTTTTTTCAATGGTGAAGATTTACTGAAGAAAAGCGATGAAGAACTTCGAGCTATTCGGGGCAAAGACATTGCAATGGTTTTCCAGGATCCAATGACTGCATTGACACCTGTGTACACAATTGGTTGGCACATCCGTGAGCAACTTCAACTACACAGCGACATCTCAGATAAGGCAGCAAGAGAGCGTGCTATCGAATTGCTTGAAGAAGTTGGAATTCCAGATCCAGCAAAGCGCGTAGATCAATATCCACATGAATTCTCTGGTGGTATGAGACAGCGCGCAATCATTGCGATGGCGCTATCTCTTAATCCAAAGTTGCTGATTGCTGATGAACCAACGACAGCGCTGGATGTAACCATTCAGGCACAGATTTTGGACTTACTTGAAAGATTACGTAAGACGTACAACTCATCGATCATCATCATTACTCACGACATGGGCGTTGTATCCGAGCTCTCATCAGAAGTACTAGTGATGTATGCAGGCCGAATGGTTGAGCGATCAACTAAGAGTTCTCTCTTTGCTAATCCGCAGCATCCATACACAAAGGGCTTAATGAACTCTGTTCCACGCGTTGACCGTGCGCGTACTTCACGCCTTGAAACAATTTCTGGGCAACCAGCATCACTTCTTAATCTTCCAAGTGGCTGTGCCTTTAGAACTCGTTGTCCTTCTGCGCACGTTGCCTGCACCGAACAACCAGCATTTATATCTGATAGCAATGGCTACGGAGCTGCATGCTTCCTATTAACGCAAGGAGCGCGCTCATGAGCGATGAAATTCTGAAGGTCACAAATGTCAGCAGAGTTTATGAAACTTCAGGTGGCGGCTTTGGTCGCAAAAATAAAGTTTCAGCACTCGATGGAGTCTCCTTTAACTTAGTTCAAGGCGAAACACTTGGTGTAGTTGGAGAATCCGGCTGCGGTAAATCAACTCTGGGACGAATCATTTCAAGGCTTGATACACCTACATCTGGTGAAATTATTTACAAAGGAAATGACATTGCAAAGAAATCACTCGCTGCAATGCGTCCACTACGTAAAGAGATTCAATTTATTTTCCAGGACCCTTACGCATCCCTGAATCCACGACGACAAATTGGCGCGATCGTTGAAGAACCAATGCGAATTCATGGAGTGAGCAAAGATGAACGCCGTGCGCGCGCCCAAGAACTCCTTGAAAAAGTCGGTCTGGATAAGAACTCATATGAAAAATATCCACATGAGTTCTCAGGTGGTCAACGCCAACGCGTGGTGATTGCCCGAGCCCTTACCCTTAAGCCAGAACTCATCATTGCTGATGAACCAGTAAGTGCTCTCGATGTTTCGATTCAAGCACAGGTTCTTAATCTCTTTAAAGAGCTGCAAGATGAGATGAATCTGACCTACATCTTTGTTGCTCATGATCTCGGTGTCGTTCGCCACATTTCAGATCGCATTGCGGTTATGTATTTAGGAAAAATTGTTGAGATGGGCTCTGTCGAAGAGATTTATAACAATCCACAGCATCCATATACAAAGGCTCTGCTCTCAGCTAATCCACGTATTGATCAGAGCGCAAAGAGCACACGTCAGATTTTGACTGGAGATATTCCATCACCACTTAATCGTCCAAGCGGATGCTCATTCCACACTCGTTGTCCTATTGCAGTACCAGAGTGCAGTACACGTGAACCAGAGCTACGCCGCGTTGGCGCAGTTGATGTCGCTTGTAATTTAGTCCTTTGAATCTAAGAACTCTGAGACAACTCTCTTAAACTTCGCTGGTTCTTCCACGTGTGGCATGTGTGAAGATTCAGCAAATAATTCCCACGTAGATCCTGGGATTAATCCGTGAATCTCTTTGACCATGGCAGGAGTTGCTTCGTCGTATTGACCAGAGACCAAAAGAGTTGGCGCAATAATTTCTTTGAGTTGCGGGCGAATATCCCAGTGCTTAAGTGAACCAATAACGTGGAACTCACTTGGTCCATTCATGGTGTGATACACAGTTGGGTCAGCAGCTAGTTGTTCAAAGCTTGCAACAACATATGGTGGCTGCGGAATTCGGCACAAGTGACGTGAATAGAAAACATCAACGGCAGCAACGTACTCAGGATCTTCAGTTGTTCCTGCTGCTTCGTGTTTGAGAAGTGTTGCTTCAACTTCAGGTGGCAACTCTTTACGTAATTTATTAGCTTCAGAAACCCAAACTTCCATGCTTGCAGGAGAGTCAGCAACCACGAGTGCGTTTAGTCCCTTTGGTTTAGTGATTGCGAATTGCATTCCCAGCATTCCGCCCCACGATTGCCCCACAATGTTGTATTTACTTGAAATACCAAGGTGCTCTGTGAGAAGCACTAGCTCTTCCATAAACAACTCAGGAGTCCAAAACTCTTTTGGCTTATCTGGTAAGTGTGTGGAATTACCGCAACCAATTTGGTCATACAGAACTGCAGCACGACCTGTCTGTGCCAAAACTTCAGCGATTGGTTCGCAGTAGTTATGGCCAGCGCCAGGACCGCCATGCAAGACCATGACGGGGGTCTTCGAGCTCTTAAGGTCTCCAACGACGCGGTACCAAGTACTTCCGTGCTGCCATTTCATTTCGCTCATGATTTACATTCCCTTAAATGGTCGTGGACATGCAGCGATCTTTGGAACGCGCATACGGGCAATAATCGAACCTGGGCATGGATGACATGCTTGAGCAATTCCGACATCTCCGGCAACAGATAAGAAGATAAAAGCGTCTTCCCACGTAAAGCCCCATTGCTCTACTAATAACTGTGCCGCTTCTTCGCACGCTAATTTAATTGCTTCATTGAGATCATCATCAGTTGTTCCATGTGTGTACCAAGAATCTGCTGTTTCGGTAATTGGCCAACGTGCAGCTTTACCTTTGAGAACATTTACTTCAATGAGTACATCTCCCCCGATTTCAACACCGGTGCCTGAGATTTCTCCATCTCCCATTGAAGCGTGCATGTCACCAATTGCTAGAAGTGCACCCTTTTGGAATACAGGCATATGAACAGTTGATCCAACGCGGTTGAAGTGATCATCCATGTTTCCGCCGTGGCGTCCAGCTGCGAATGTTGCAATCTCACCTTCGGCAGGTGCAACACCAATTACGCCAAGCATTGGAACTGCAGGAAATGAAACACGATCATTCATATGAACGATTCCATCTTTAACTTTAAAAATTCGAGTAGCTGGTGCTTTCGCTTTGTGAATGAGTTGTCCCCACTCAGGAATAACCATTCCTGCACCCTGTGTGCCTGGATCAATACGATGCAACGTTACTGAGAGAGAATCACCAGGTTCTGCGCCTTCTACATAAATTGGACCTGTTGCGCTATTGACGCGTGCTAAATCTAATTTTTCGACGGTGTCATCTTCGGTTTGAACTTGGCCCGTAAAACAATCCCATGTTTCTAAGTGAATTGTTGCACCAGATTTAACCTTCAACACTGGTTCCATATTCGCTGAATATGCCCACACATGTTGGTCTTTACCGATGTGATGATCTGCTTCGTATTTCACGCATCCTCCAATGAGTCCAAGAAGAGTGCTCATTCTGCCCCAGTTGTATATGGCATGTGAAGTGAAAATGAAGATAGATTTACCGCCATGACAACTCTGTATCCCACCGCAAAGCACTATCTCTCCCGAGATCATTACACCCAGAGTTTCGGTGCCGAATTCACTCCAGCCCTACGTGTAGCAGCCGGTGAACGCATCCACGTACAAACGTGGGATTGCTATAAGGGACAAGTTCTAGTAGATGCTGACTTGATAAAAGTTATTGATGACTCGCAAGTTAATCCAGCAACTGGTCCAATCTTTGTAGAAGGCGCCGAACCTGGCGACACATTGGCTGTAACCATTGTCGATATTAAAACTGAAGCACGTGGTGCTGCGCGTTTTTCTGCGGGTGAAGGACAACTTCATCAAAAGGCAAAGGGTCCGTATGGAACTTTCTTTGATGTAAAAGATGGCGTAATAAAGATGAATGAGAAGGTCTCTTTTCCAATAAGCCCCATGCTGGGTGTGATTGGTGTTGCTCCTGAAAAAGGATCTATTTTGACGATGCCTGCAGGAAAACACGGCGGCAATCTAGATAACAACATGAACAAGATTGGTTCCACCATTTATCTTCCCGTAAAACATGAAGGCGCCTTGCTCGGTATCGGAGACATGCATGCATCTATGGGTGATGGCGAAATTTGCGGCACTGGCGTAGAAATCGGTGGCGATGTTCTTTTAGAAGTAAATGTCATCAAATCAATGACAACAGATTTTCCAGTCACAGAAACATCGGATTCATGGATTACACATGGTGTTGCAGTTGAAGATATTCAAGAAGCCATGAAATTGGCGTGTGAAGAAGCCGCAGGGTTATTGGTACATCACTGGGGTTTTACATACGAAGATGCCTTCATCTTCTTATCAGTTGCCTGCGATCTCGGGATTGCACAAAACGTTCATCCTTGCGAAGGAACGGTGATAGCCAAGGTGCGCGTACCAAAGATAAGTGCGTGCCCTAAACCTTTTAAAATCTAGCTAGGCAAGAACTGCTTAGCTTTGCCATCTCTGGCAAAGGCCATCAGCGTTAATCCAAATTCGTGTGCAAGATCGATTGCTAGCGATGTTGGTGCGCTGACGCCAACTAGTGCTGAAACTCCTGCAGCAACAGATTTTTGAATGATTTCATAACCCACGCGACCTGAAACAACAACTGTCCAATTAGATAGCGGCAACTCTCCTGCCATCAAAGCTGCGCCAATAATTTTGTCCACTGCGTTGTGGCGACCAACATCTTCGCGAACATAGACAGCCTTGCCTTGCGGATTCACAAGTGCTGCTGCGTGTAATCCGCCGGTCTTTGAAAATATTGCTTGCCGTCCTTCGAGTAGTGACGTCATTGCAGCGAGTTCAGATAACGAATGCGTGGTCGGTGCAACTTTCTTTATTCCGCGTGCATGTAAATCTGAGATATTTGTAGAACCACAGACGCCACATGCAGATGTCATTGTGAATCTGCGTTCCATAGAACGTGGTGGCTTGGCTGCATTCGTTGTTATCTCGGCAATGACAACGTTTGCACGTTGACGTGGAGTAAGCGAACGATCGGCACAGACTTTTACTTGCATTAATTCATTTGGATTGTTTAAGAATCCTTCGCCCCATAAAAATCCTGCAGCGAGTTCGAGGTCCGCACCAGGTGTGCGCATTGTGATGCCGAGTTGTTCTTCGTGATCGCCTTGCTTGAGTCTTATCTCTAAGGGTTCTTCAACAACGACAGAGTCAGATGTTGTTTCGCTCGAATCTGATTTTTGAACCTTTACTTTTGCAATTGAAGAAGGTGCGCTATCTATCTCTTCATCTTTTAGCATGGCGGTAGAACTCAAGATTTTCTGGTGGCAGTGGAGTATTGCCAAGAATTAAATCAGCAGCTTTTTCGGCAACCATCATGACTGGTGCATAAATATTTCCGTTGGTGACATATGGGAAAACGGATGCATCGGCGATGCGCAATCCGTTTACTCCGTGCACCTTCATGGTCTCTGGATCAACAACTGACATCTCATCTGTGCCCATCTTTGCGGTGCACGATGGATGCAGAGCGGTCTCGGCATCTTTACGTACCCAATCCAAAACTTCTTGATCAGTTGATACAGATTTACCCGGTGATGTTTCGCCTTCATTAAATGGATCCATTGCAGGTTGAGTCAAAATATTGCGAGCAACACGCACCGCTTCAACCCATTCACGTCGATCTTGATCCGTTGAAAGATAGTTAAATTGCATTGCGGGCTTTTCAAATGGATTTGTGCTCTTAATCTTTAGCCATCCCCGAGCATCTGAATACATTGGACCGACGTGTACTTGGTAACCGTGACCACTCTTTGGTCCGCTGCCGTCATAGCGAATAGCAAGTGGTAAGAAGTGAAACATTAAATTTGGATAGGCCACATCTTCATTGCTTCTCGTAAATCCACCTGCTTCGAATTGATTAGAAGCACCTGGACCTTTTCTAAAGAATAACCAAGCAGCACCAATAAATGGACGGCGCCAGAATTGTGTAATCGGTTGTTGCGACACCGGTTGCTTGCACTTGTATTGAACATAGACTTCAAGGTGATCCTGCAAATTAGCGCCCACACCAGGCAAGTGCTTGACGACTGTGATGCCAAGCTTTGAAAGATCTTCTTGATTGCCAATGCCAGAGAGTTGCAAAATCTGTGGAGTATTAATCGCTCCACCACACAAAATTACTTCCTTGGATGTAAAGGTGTGCTTCTTGCCCTTAATCATAACTTCCACACCAGTTGCAGTTGTGCCATCAAATAAAACCTTGGTGACATGAGCCTTTGTTTTAAGCGTTAAGTTCTTGCGATGTAGTACAGGGTATAGATAAGCACGAGCAGCGCTTAACCTGCGACCGCGATAAACATTTCGATCAAAGGCAGCAAATCCTTCTTGGCGGTATCCATTGACATCATCTGTTCGTGGATAGCCCGCTTGCTCTGTTGCTTTAAAGAATGCATCAAAGAGTGGGCCCTTTGCGGGTCCGCGCTCTAATTTGAGTGGACCGTTATTTCCACGAAATGGATTCTTTGGATCTGCTAAACAATTCTCTAATTTTTTAAAGTATGGCAAGCAGTGGGCATAATCCCAATTCTGCATGCCTTTATCTTTAGACCAGCGTTCGTAATCCAGAGGATTACCGCGCTGCCAAATCTGTCCATTAATCGAAGATGATCCACCCAAAACTTTTCCACGCGCATGATAAATGCGGCGTCCATTCATAAATGGTTCTGGTTCGGATTCATACATCCAGTCATAAAACTTGCTACCGATAGGAAAAGCGAGCGCTGCAGGCATATGAATAAATACATCCCACTTGTAATCGCGGCGACCTGCTTCGAGAACTAAAACTTTGTGTGAAGGATTTGCACTGAGGCGATTCGCGAGCGCGCAACCAGCTGAGCCACCACCGACGATGATGTAGTCGTACTGCTCGCTCATATGAGGAGTCTACTAATAAAACAAGGCCCTTACTCAATGAATTTCACCGAGTAAGGGCCTTGCTCTTTAGGATTTTTTATTAATTAACTAATCCATGCCTTAACTTTGTCAGGGTTAGCAGCAATCCACTTCTTTGCTGCATCTTCTGCTGTCATTCCGCCTTCAAGATCGGCTGCTACACCGTTCTGATCAGCATTAGTCCAGTTGAAGTTCTTAACAAGTTTAGTAAATGGATCGTTAGCATCGTTGAGCTTCTTAGAGATCAACTTGATAAGTGGTGTTGATGGGTAATCGGTTAAACCACTTGCCTTTGCTGGATCGCTCCAGTCATTAGCAGGGAAGTTAACGCGAGCTGCTTCCAGTGTTGGAAGCTTGGAGTGAAGTGTCCAAGGCTGCCATGCATAACCGATGAATGGAGTCTTGTTCTTTTCTGCCTTCAAGAAGCCATCAACTAGAGCAGCTTCTGAACCAGAGAAGATAACTTTGAAGTTCAGCTTGTTAGCAGAAACCATCTTTTCACCGATAGTTGTGTAACCAGTTGGGCCTTCAAACCATGCACCCTTGCCGCCTGAATCAGCAGTCTTAAACAAAGATGCGTACTTGTTCAAGTTCTTTGAATCAGTGATGTCTGGATACTTTTCAACCATCCATGGTGCGACATACATACCGATAATTCCAATGTTTCCGTTTTCGCCAGCTTCAACTACTGAACCGCGATCAGTCCATTCCTTCCAGCGTCCGCCGCCCCAATCTTCGATAACTACATCGATTGTTCCGGCTTCCATTGCGTCATAAGTGACTGGACCTTCTTCAAGAGTTGTCTGAGTAATCGTGCAACCCAATTCTTGTTTTGCTACTTCTGCAACAACTTGTGCTGAAGCTGTGTAACCGCCCCAAGCATGCATTGCAATTGCGTAAGAACCGCAATCTCCTGATCCTCCGCCTGCTGCATCATTAACACTGCTGCTGCAACCCGAAAGGACCAACGCTGCTGCAATTGCTGCGCTAGCAATTGCCGAACGGCGACCGAATAGTGATTTCATTAACCCTCCTAAAGAGTTTTATGTATTGCCCAAAGCCTACGGCCGAGATGGAGCCAGTACTAGTGCTTTTAGGGGCTATTTTGCAGAAGTTATGAGAGTGTTATGCCGATGTTATGAGGTGCGACGGGCGCCGGCCTGCATAATCCGGTCGAAAATAACTCCCAGAAGCAAGATTGCAACACCAGCGATCAGCCCCTTGCCTTGAAGCTCTGGCTTGGAGTTTCCGGCAATTACCAGGTAACCCAGACCGCCCGCACCAACAAAGCCACCAATAACAACGACAGCTAAAACAAATATCAAACCTTGATTCGTTGCAAGCAAAATAGTTTTCTTTGCAGCAGGTAATTGCACTTTAGTAATAATTTGGCGCGCAGTAGATCCTGCAGCAGTTGCTGCTTCAACGAGTGAGTGAGGAACTGCGCGGATACCTTCGCACACAATCTTCACAACTACTGGAATCGCATAGACGATACCTGTTGCAATAGCAGTAAAACGTGTGGGACCAAATAAACCCAACATTGGAACTAAATAAACAAACGCTGGAAGAGTCTGTCCCGCATCAAGGAATGGACGCAGAGCTCTCTCCGCGCGATCGCTACGCCCTGTCCAAATACCGAGTGCTAGACCGATAATCATTGTGAGCAAACATCCAACAATTGTCTGAGTCAGAGTCAACATTGCTTCATACCAAAGACCAGAAAGAACAATTGCCATTGCTAAAACAAAAGCCAAGATCGCCGTTCTTATTCCAGCAATAATCAGGGCAAGTGCCACAATCATTGCAACTGTTACATACCAAGGAGATGCAGCGAGTTGTGTTTCCAATGGATTGAGAATGCCATAGGAAATTAAATCCTTAAAGCCAACGGTAAATATTGTGAGGTTTTCAAGAATCCACGTTGTTGCATCATTGGTAATTTTTGCCACTTGTGGTGCGATGGTGACTTCTTTAGGCCATACAGCGGCCCACAACATTGTGCGAGACATGAAGACAGATATGACCGCAAGAACTCCGGCAACAATCAAGGTGATGCGTTTTGTTTTAATCTGCTTTTGCGTCGCTGGGATAAATGAATCTTGTCTCTTAGCCGCAGCACTAGTTGTGCGATCAAGCAAAATCGCTAAGAAAACAACGGCAAAGCCCGCCACAAAGCCTTGTCCAACGTTTCGAATAATCAACGCATCAATAACTGGTTTGCCTAATCCAGGGGCACCAATCAGGGCTGCAATAACAACGAATGAAACCGCAGCCATAACAGTCTGATTAATTCCAAGCACGATCATCTGCTTAGCCATTGGAATTTGAACTTTGGTTAATTTCTGCTTTTGCGTAGAGCCCATTGATTCAGCGGCTTCGACTGGAGCTTTGTTTACACTTCTAATCGCATGGCTTGTAATACGAATTGCAATTGGAATGGAATAGATCATCGTCGCAATTGTTGCTGAGGCAGCGCCGATCATAAATACAAGTGCGATAGGTGCCATATAAACAAGTGTCGGCAAAATCTGAGCTAAATCTAAAAAGGGCGTAAATATCTTTAGGACCCGATCTGATAAACCTGCCCAAATTCCCAGTGGAATTCCAATTGCTAAGGAGAGAAGAACTGCGGCCAATGTCATGGCAATGGAGTCCATAGTGAACTGCCACATGCCAAGGGCACCGCATGCAACTAACAGTGAAACTGCCAAGAGTGCAGTTCGCCATTGACTTGTTGCATACACAACAAATGCAACGATCCCAACTACACCTAACCAACCAATAATTGGGATAACTGAATTTGGACCTGGTACTGCAATCAGATTTCTAATTAACTGGACAAAGCCATCAATTACTCCGCGAATCGGATTGAAAAAATAAATAAAAGCAGGACTCTCTGTTCGATTTCCACGGAGATCTAATGCCTTTTCACCAATAAAACTAGTGAAAGATGTGTTCTCATACGTGGCAATCTGCAATGTGTGCTTGCCATTGAGTAAGCGGCCCAACACAATCCAGATTGTTACCGAAGCGAGAAGAAGATAGGACTTACGAACCTTCATTAAACGCCACCAGAAATTAGCCGCAAAACATCCTCACTAGAGACAATGCCAAGGGCGGTGCCATTGTCATTGACCCGTACTGGTTTGTGGGACTGCAAAATTACTTGTGCGGCATCACGAATAATCGTGTTTGCGGCTAGTTCGGGTCCGTCGGTGGCATCTCCTGGTTCAGCTTTTCTTGCTAAGTGCTTCAAAGTTAGTACATGAGATTTGGCAATATCGCGCACGAAGTTAGCAACGTATTCATCTGCAGGATTGGCAACTAGATCTTCCGGGGTTCCGATTTGAACAATTGCGCCATCTCTCATAATTGCAATGCGATCTCCAACTTTTACTGCTTCAGATAAATCGTGAGTAATAAAAACCATGGTCTTACCGAGTTCGTGATGCAATCGAATAATTTCTTGTTGCATGTCGCGGCGAATCAATGGATCTAAGGCGCTAAATGGCTCGTCAAGGAAAAGGACTTCAGGGTTTACTGCTAGTGCTCGAGCTAAACCAACGCGCTGTTGCATTCCGCCTGAGAGTTGCTCTGGGTATGCCTGAGCATAACCTTGCAGGCCAACGAGTTCGATGACTTCATTTGCTCGTGCATGACGAGCATCTTTCTTCACACCATTAATTTCTAAAGAGTATGCAATGTTGTCAATTACTTTGCGATGTGGCAGCAAACCAAAGTGCTGAAAGACCATTGAAAAACGAGTCTTACGCAATTCGCGAAGGCGATTGTCATCGACTTTAAGGATGTCTTCACCTTCAAATTGAAGTTGTCCCTGAGTTGGTTCGATTAATCGCGTCATGCAACGAACAAGAGTTGACTTACCTGAACCTGAAAGGC